>R20__coassemble_272_pt1 | contig 40551 bp, 35 predicted proteins | sample R20__metabat2_high_PE_056 | metagenome-assembled genome bin R20 | reverse complement strand
TTTATGAATCAGGTACAATGTATTTTCCTGATTTGGGTTGACTCGGTGCCGGGGAATTTTCTTTGTAATCTTTGCGATATTACCAAATATTGGTAACTTTGCGACATAAAGATTTTATTTATGAAAACAACATCAGTTGCACTTGGCCCATATTTCGAGAATTTTATTGCCGCTACAATCCAGACCGGCAGGTATAATAATGCCAGTGAGGTTATCCGTGCGGGGTTGCGTATGCTTGAGGAAAACGAGAAGAAGTTGATGAAACTTTCGTCAGCTATTATGGAAGGTGAAAATAGCGGTATTTGTGAGGATTTCGATCCTGTGGAGCATTTGAAGGCCTTGAAAGTCGCTCGTAACAATGGCTAAGTATCATCTTACAAACCTTCGGGCATTTCCCGAAGCACTCGCAGAGCATCCGGTAACTTAACGCTCGTCAGCCGAAGTAAGGGGCGGCGGCGTCCTTGGCGGAGAGGATAGCGTCCTTTTCGTCTATGCCCCAGTCGATTGCGAAAGCGGGGTCGTTCCAGCGGAAAGATCCTTCCGAGGCGGGATTGTAGTAGTTGTCACACTTATATTGAAAGACGGTGTCGTCTTCAAGGACGACGAAGCCGTGGGCCATCCCGCGTGGAATGAAGAGCTGACGCTTGTTCTCGGCGCTGAGGACCGCCTTGACGTGCCTACCGAATGTGGGCGAGCCTTCACGCAGGTCCACAGCCACGTCCAGTACCGCGCCGCGCACCACGCGCAGCAGCTTTGCCTGAGCGAATTCGCCTTTCTGGAAATGCAGGCCCCTGACGACGTTCTTCCTGGCGGAAAGCGACTCGTTTTCCTGCACGAAATTCACCTTGCCGACTTCGCGCTCGAACTCGTCCCGGCGGAACGATTCAAAGAAATAGCCGCGATTGTCTCCGAAGACCTTCGGCTCAATGATGAAAATCCCTTCGATTTCTGTTTTGATGAAATCCATATCGATTTGGAGTATTGGAAAAGCAAAGTTACGGATAAAAACGCTAAATTTGTAAAAATTTACATCTATGCATATCGGAGTAGCGGGAAATATAGGCAGCGGCAAGACAACTCTCACCAGGATGCTGTCGCAACACTACGGCTGGACGCCGAAATACGAGGCAGTGACCTACAATCCTTTTCTGGAAGATTATTATAAGGATATCCCGCGCTGGTCGTTCAATCTGGAGGTCTATTTCCTGACGCAGAGGCTCAAGGCCGTGATGGATATCGCCCGCAGCAGCGAGACCGTCATCCAGGACCGCACGATCTTCGAGGGCGTATATGTGTTCGTCGCGAACAACTTCGACCAGGGCAACCTTTCCCAGCGGGACTTCGACGCCTATATGGACCTCTTCAACGTAGTGATGCAGACAGTCAAGGCTCCGGACCTGCTGATATATCTGAGAAGTTCGATTCCCCACCTTGTGGGGCAGATCCAGAAGAGGGGCCGCGAATACGAGCAGAGTATGAGCCTCGAATATCTCAAGGGCCTCAACGACCGCTACGAAAAGTTCATCTACGAGCAGTACAAGGGCGAAGTGCTGACAATCGAGGCCGACAACCTCGACTTCGAACACAACCCTGAGGATTTCTCCGCCGTCATCGACAAAATCGACGCCCGCCTCTTCGGCCTCTTCTAGGAATTTACAACAGTTTTTTGAGACACTCCTTGAGGGAGACGTTCCACCACGGAGTCTCGACGCCGAAGTCGTCGCGGATTTTGTCCTTCGACATTATCGAACGCCCGGGTCTGGCGGCCGGGGTAGGGTATTCGGAGGTCGAGAGAGGATTGACCTTGCAGTCTAAGCCCGCGTAGGTCATAGTCATCGCGGCGAGGTCGAACCAACTGCAGCTGCCTTCGTCGGTGTAGTGGTATATTTCGCAGCGGCGAGGGCCGATTTGCGGGGCGATCTTCAGAATGGCCCGGGCAAGGTCGCGGGCGTATGTCGGGCTGCCCCACTGGTCGGCGACCACGCCGACGCTCTCCCGGGAGGCCCCGAGGCGCAACATCGTCTTTACGAAATTGTTGCCGTAGGAAGAGTAGAGCCAGGCGGTGCGGATTATTATGCCGCGGCAGCCTATGCGGCGCAGCGCGAGTTCGCAGCGGCGCTTGCTCCGTCCGTATTCGGAAAGAGGCCTGCAGACGTCCGACTCCCTGTAGGCGCCTCTTTTGCGCAGGCCGTCGAAGACATAGTCTGTGGATATCTGGATAAGGGCGGCGTCGTGGCGTTTCGCGCTGCGGGCCAGATTCTTCGGGCCTTCCACGTTTATTCTGTGGCAGCGCTCCGCGTCGCTCTCGGCGCGGTTGACGTCGGTGTAGGCGGCGCAGTTTATAATGAGGCCGACATTGTTTTCGGAGATGAAATTCTCGACTGCCGCCGCGTCGCAGATGTCGAGGGCGACGGTGTCTTCGCCCGCGGCGATGTCGGCGAAAATGAAATTCTTCTTTCCACGCGACAGGAATCGCAACTCGCTTCCGAGCTGTCCGCCTGCGCCTGTGACAAGTGTGAACCTGCTTTTCATTCTTTCTCTTAATTTTCCGCAAAGATAATGGAAAAATGAGTATATTTGTAGGTTATTAAACACATTGCGTTATTATGGACTACAATACCCAGAGAGAGAAACTTGTCTTGCCGGAGTACGGCAGACACGTGCAGAAGATGATTGAAATGGTCAAGGCCATCGAGGACAAGGAAAAAAGAAGTGAGCAGGCCCGCGCCGTGGTACAGGTTATGGGAATCCTGAATCCGCAGGTCAGGGAACTGCCCGACGGAAAACATAAACTGTGGGACCACGCCCACGTCATAGCAGGCTTCGACCTTGACGTCGACGCCCCTTTCCCCGCTCCGGTCCCCTCCCAGTTCGAACAGAAGCCCGAGTCTATAGAAAGGCCCAAGACCCCTATAAAAGCCGCCTGCTACGGCCGCAACATCGAGAATATGATTGCGGTGATTGCAGACAAGGAAGACGACGAAGTGAAGAAGGAGATGATAAGGGTCCTGGCCATCTATATGCGCCAGCAATACCTTATCTGGAACAAGGACAATGTAGCGGAGGAGACAATCTTCGCCGACATAGAAAAGCTCTCCGGCGGCAAGCTGAAAGTGCCTGAGGACGTGCATCTTTCCGCAATAGCGCAGAATGCGAATTTCTCCCGCCCGGGAATGAACCTCTCGGACGTCAAGGGCGGAGGCTTCCATAAGAACAACAGAAACAGGAAAAGGAAGAAATAACAGACTATGGCTGCTGCAGGCAAGAAGAAAAAGAAGAAACAGGCCGACCCGGAAAGCGTTGAAAGAAGGGCCCGCATCCTGAGATTGCTCCGCATAATAACCGGAGTGGTCTTCGGTATTCTGGCTCTCTACACCCTTGCGTCGCTTGTTTCATATCTTTTCACGTGGACTTCAGACCAGAGTCTCGTGTTCGAGGACCGTATCTTCTCCAACGGCACCTCCGCCGAGAACAGCGGCGGCAAGCTGGGCTTCTTCTGGGCCGACTTTCTTGTGGCGGACCTTTTCGGCCTTGGAGCATTCATAATTCCTTTCCTCCTGGGGGCGGTTTCAGTAGCCTTCCTGCGCGTGAGAAAGGTGAATCTGCTGAGGGTCGCAATCGTATGCCTGATGGGCTCGATAGTGGTCTCCGTGCTGCTGGCATATTGCTTCAGGATATTTATGGGCAAGGAAATACTCTCTTCCGGAGTGGGAGGGTCCTATGGCCACTATGCCTGCGACTGGCTCTGGAGTATGACGGGCCCGGTCGGGGCGGGGTGCATAATCCTGCTCGCGATGTTCCTCCTTGCCGTGATGTGCACGACGAAGGTGGCCTACTGGTTCGATGACCTTATATTCGGCATCTCGCATCGGGAGAAGAAAGAGAAGGGGCTTGAAGAGAGGCTGGAGCCGGAATTCGAGCCGGAGCCTGAGCCTGAACCTGCACCGATGCCTGAACTCGAGCCTGAGCCTGAGTCTGAGCCTGAACCGATTGCAGCCCCGGAGCCCGAACCTGCCGCCGATGTCCCGCAGGACGACGTGCAACTCACAATAGAAGACTCCGAAAACGATTTCCTGCAGAATCTTACTGATGACGAAAAATCCCGTCTGTTCGACCCTCGCCTCGACCTTCCGCGCTACCAGTTCCCGCCGCTGTCCATACTCAACGACTACCGCGACAAATGGTACGAAGTCTCCCGCGACGAGCTGGAAATGAACAAGGAACGCATTGTCAAGGCTCTTGACAGCTACCGTATAAAAGTAACGGGAATTACCGCCAAGATGGGCCCTACCGTGACCCTGTATAAGATACATCTTGCCGACGGCGTGAAAATCTCGCAGGTGAGAAGCCTCGAGGAGGACATTGCCGTCTCGCTTGGCGCGAAGGGAGTGCGAGTCGTGACGCTGCTCGATTCCGTGGGAATCGAAGTGGCCAACGAGCGGCCGAGCGTCGTTGCGCTCAAGGCAATCCTGAACTCTCCGCAGTTCAAGGAGGCCCAGATGGAACTGCCTATGGCAATGGGCATTACCGTCACCAACGAGCCGTTCTTCATAGATCTGGCAAAGATGCCGCACCTTCTGGTGGCCGGCGCGACCGGTATGGGTAAGTCGGTGGGCCTCAATGCAATGATAGCATCCCTCCTCTACACGAAGCACCCTGCCGAGATGAAACTCGTGCTGGTGGACCCGAAAAAGGTGGAGCTGTCGCTCTACTCGAAGCTCGAAAAGCACTTCCTCGCTATGCTGCCGGACGGCGACGAGGCCATCATAACCGATACGAAGAAGGTGGTCAACACCTTAAGGAGCCTCTGTATCGAGATGGACGCGCGTTACGACCTGCTCAAGGCCGCCGACGTGCGCCAGATAAAGGAGTACAACAAGAAGTTCCTCAGCCGCAGGCTCAACCCCAATAACGGCCACAAGTTCCTGCCGTATATAGTTGTGATAATCGACGAGTTCGCCGACCTTCTGATGACCGCCGGCCGTGAAATCGAGGAGCCTATAGCCCGTCTCGCCCAGAAGGCCCGCGCCGTGGGTATCCACCTCGTGATTGCAACCCAGAGACCTACGACCAATATCATTACCGGCACGATCAAGGCAAACTTCAACTCCCGCATCGCATTCAAGGTCAATTCAAGCGTGGATTCGAAGACCATCATCGATTCTCCGGGAGCGCAGCGCCTCATCGGCCGCGGCGATATGCTCGTGATCTATCCGGGAGCGGACCTCACGCGTGTGCAGTGCGCCCTGATAGACACGCCGGAAATCATAGACCTCGTAAAGAACATATGGGATCAGAGCGGCTACACGCATCCTTTCTATTTGCCTGAATATGTGGACGAATCGGAAGAGGGCGCAGGAGTAGGGGAAGTGGACCTCCACAAGAGGGACCAGCTTTTCGAAGAGTGCGCGAAGCTTGTGGTTCAGTTCCAGCAAGGCTCTACCTCAATGATACAGAGAAAGTTGGGTATCGGCTATGCCAGGGCCGGCCGCATAATGGATCAGCTCGAAGCCGCCGGCATCGTCGGTCCGCAGGAGGGAAGCAAGGCACGAAATGTGTACATAACGGATTTTGACGCGCTGGACAGCCTCCTCGAGTCGTTGAATCACGTTTAATATGAAAAGATTTCTCACAGTTTTACTGATCGGCATCAGCCTCGCGGCAGGTGCCCAGAACGAGCGTCTGGTGAAGGAGCTCGCCGGTGACGGGTCTCTCTTTTGCAAGTTTGCTGTCACGGGCGTTTCGACCTCCGGCTCTTCCATAAGCGGAAAGGCCTGGATTCAGGACGAGAGCTACCGCATCGAAGCCGACACTTTCCAGATCATCTGCAACGGAAAGACGCGCTGGTTCTACAACGCCTCTTCAGATGAACTTGTCGTCGAGAACAACGACCTCTCTTTTCTGGAAAACCCTCTCGAAAAACTTTCGGACGGGTCTTACCGTATGACTGTCAAGATGCAGGGCGGCGCCGTGGCGATCGTGAGCGTCCACGACATACGTCAGCAGAAGGAACGGTACTCTTTCGAGTATTTTATGATGGACCCCGAAAAAATATCTCTCGACACGATTGTGACGGACCTTCGCTGATTGCGGATTCAAATCTTATTGCTAACTTTGCTTATATTTTTTAAGCGATGTCTGCAAAAGAAAAGAAAATGCGAAAGTTATGCTGGCCTGAAGGCCTAACGTGTCTCATAGTGCTCTGTATCCTGTTCGGCTATCTCGGTGTCTCGATGGGGGCCGCAAACATGATGAACACCGTGATGCGCACGGCGCACGATCTATTGATTAATACCGTTTTCTTCCTTATGGCAGTGTGTGTTCTGACGGGAGCCCTTGGCAAAATTATGATAGAGTTCAAGGTGGTCAACCTGTTCGAGCGTCTGCTGCGCCCGTTTATGAAGCCTGTCTTCAATCTCCCGGGCCGCGCCGCAATCGGTGCCATAGTGACTTTCATCTCCGACAATCCCGCCATCATAACTCTGGCTAAGGACAAGAGGTTTGCCTCCGAATTCAAGAAATATCAGTTCATATCGCTCACCAACTTCGGCACCGCCTTCGGGATGGGCCTTCTCGTGCTTGTGTTTATGCTGGCTCAAGGCTTTACATATGAGCCGTTTGTGGGCCTTTTCGGAGCAGTGTGCGGCTGCGTTCTGTCGACGCGCCTTATGCAGAAATTTGTCTTGAAGCAGTTCCCTGCGTATAAGTACGAGCCTGCCTATGAGGTCGTTGATGAAGCAGAGGAAGAGAAAGGGGAAGAGGAGAAGAAAAGCGGATTCCTGAGGGTTCTGAACGCTCTGCTGGACGGCGGTAAGAACGGAGTGGAGATAGGCCTTTCCATTATTCCGGGGGTTCTGATAATCTCCACGCTCGTGATGATTCTGACCTTCGGCCCGTCGGCGTCAGGCGCATATACCGGTGCGGCTTATGAGGGAACGGAACTTCTGCCTTGGCTTTTCGGCAAGGTAAATTTCATTTTCGAATGGCTTTTCGGTTTCAAGGATCCGCATCTTATGGCATTCCCTATTACATCCCTGGGAGCCGTAGGAGCGGCCCTTGGTATTGTGCCGAACTTCGTCTCACAGGGCTGGATGGACGGCAATGCAATCGCTGTCTGCACCGCAATCGGAATGTGCTGGAGCGGCTACCTGAGCACCCACACCGCAATGCTCGACACCCTGGGCTACCGCAGTCTTACGGGCAAGGCAATCATCGCCCACACTTTCGGAGGCCTTCTGGCCGGCATCTCAGCCCATTGGATGTATGTTCTGATTTTGCTTATCGCCTGACGGAATTGAAGACGGGCGCAAGGGAAGCGAAGGAGCTTTTCGCAATCTCCGGCAACTCTTCCGCAGCGACCCAGCAGGCTTTTGTTATATCCTCTTCTTCCTGAGGCACAGGCAGATTGCTGCCTCTGTATTCCATATTGAACCAGTATGTGTGCTTTAGAATCAGCTCTCCGCGGAGCTCGTAGGTGTGCTCGGTTATGCAGATGAGCTCTCCGAGAGTGAGGCCTTCGAGGCCTGTCTCTTCGTTCACCTCCCTAAGGGCGCACTCTTCGATGGCCTCGCCATCTTCCTGCTTGCCTTTGGGCAGGTCCCACATTCCGCGGCGGAAGATTACAAGATATTTGCCTTCGCTGTTTCTGACAAGTCCGCCACCGGCGGTGATTTCCTTCATAGCTTTTTTTGATTATCTTTGCAAAGATAATGCTTCCGCTCGAATTTGTCAATAGTATGAACGCTTCGCTGGGCCCCGACAGGGCCGGCCGGCTCTTTGACGCTCTGGCCCGCGAACCGGAGGTGTCGGTGAGGGTCAATCCGTTCAAGATGACACTGGAAGCTCTGCGCGACCATTTCGGCCCGTTGGCGGGAGACTCCGTAGAGTGGGCTGCGGGCGAGGCTTTCTATTTGACGGAGCGCCCGTCGTTCACTCTCGACCCTCTTTTCCACGCCGGTGGCTACTATGTGCAGGAGGCCTCTTCGATGTATGTCGGAGTGCTGTTCGACAGAGCGTTCGAGGCTCTCGGGCGTCCTTCGGGCGCTGCGGTGCTGGACCTTTGCGCCGCGCCGGGCGGCAAGACGACGCAGCTTTTGTCGCATCTTCCTTCCGACTGCCTGCTGGTGGCGAACGAGGTGGTGCCTTCGCGCGCTACGGTGCTGGCGGAGAACGTCGCCCGCTGGGGCTGTGCCAACGCGGTGGTGACCTGCAACGACCCGTCCGCCTTCCGTCGCGAGCATTTCGACATAGTTGTGGTGGACGCCCCCTGCTCCGGCGAGGGGATGTTCCGCAAAGATGAAAGGGCCGTCGCCGAGTGGTCGCCCGACAGTGTCAGGCTTTGCGCCGCCCGTCAGAGGCGGATTCTGTCGGACATCTGGCCGACGCTTCCTTCCGGAGGATTTCTGATATATTCGACTTGCACCTTCAATTCCCTTGAGGATGAGGACAATGCCGAGTGGATTTGCTCTTCTCTCGGCGGCCGCTGCCTTGAGATGCGACACTTTTATCCCGGAGAGGAGCGGGGAGAGGGCTTCTTCTGTTCTCTGATTTGTAAGTTATGAAGCAGGTCGAGAAAAACGGTCTTGTGAAGATTGTCCCGGAGTCTCTCGCTCCCCGTATCGGACAGCTGGAGAAGAACTTGAAGGTCATCCGTTCGGGAGTCGCCGTCGCGACGCGCAAGGGCGCGGATCTTGTGCCCGAGGCGGACTGGGCCCTTGCCGTCTGCTGCGACCGCTCGGCCTTCGACGTCGTCGAGCTCAGCCGCGAAGATGCCCTGAAGTTCCTCTCGAAGGAGCCGCTCTCTTTCCCTGACCGGCCGAAAGGCTACATCTTGTTGACATACAAAGGCCTAGGCCTTGGATTCGTAAAGAATCTCGGCAACCGCGCGAACAGCCTCCTCCCTTCTTCGCGCCGCATCCTGAAACATCTCTCACAGCATTAATGCGCGGATTTACACAATTCTGAGTTTGGCGAATTTCAGGAGGAGGGTCTTGTCGCCGCCATCGTCGAAGCGGACGACGGCTTTGCGGCCGGGGCCTTCGCCGTCGAAGCTGAGGATCGTGCCGAGGCCGAAGCGGTCGTGCTCCACTCTCTGACCTGTGCGCAGGTCCGAGACGGGAGACGGCGCGAAGCCGGGCGACGGGACGTGCGTCGGAGTAGGGCGAGGGACAGACGCCGGCCGAGGTTGCGCCGTCGCCGGCCGCTGAGCGAATGTCGGCCGAGGCGGAGCCGCCGCGGGCCGCTGCGCGACCGAAGGCCGCGGCGCAAAAGCCGGCCGCTGGGCCGCCGCCGGCCGCTGCTGGCTCTGCCATCCGCCGTAGGCGCCGGGCGTCCGGAGCATATCTTCGTAGTCCTCCCCCGAGGCGAAGACAGGCTTTTCCAGATAGCGGCTGTCAATCTCCCTGAGGAAACGGCTCGGACGGTTGCTCTCTTCGGAGCCCCACTTGCGTCTGTTCTGCGCAAATGACACAGTGACAGCCTTTTCGGCGCGCGTCAAGGCTACATAGAAGAGCCTGCGCTCTTCCTCTATTTCCTTGGGCGAGCCGTTTCTGTTCTCGGACGGGAACAGGTTTTCCTCCATTCCGGCGATATATACGTATGGGAATTCCAAGCCTTTCGAAGCGTGGACCGTCATAAGGGTTATCTTGTTTGAATTCGCGCGGTCGGAGTCCTGCTCGTCATCCTTTTCGCTCTCGCTCATAAGATAGATGTTCTCCAGATAGTCTCCGAGAGTGACCGTCGAGCCAATTTCCCCTTCGTGGTCGTCTGCAAGCGTCCGGCGCATCTCGGCCTCCTCTTCGCTGTAACCCTTTATGCTGCTGAAGAGGGCCTCGAGGTTTTCAAAGCGCGAGATGCCCTCCGGGGTTGTGTCGCTTTTGACGGACACAAGATAGCCGCTTTCGTTGCCCAGCTCGAGGGCCAGAGTGTAGCAGTCCGTGTTCTGCACTTTTTCGGAGGCCTGCTCTATTATCTTCACAAAAGCGCGGAGCTTCACTAAGGCGCCCTCCTTGAGCCCGGCGGAGAAAAGGTCCGCCTCCGGCAGGAAGACAGCGTCGTAGAGCGAGCATTGGTGTGCGCCTGCCGCTGCCGCGAGCCTTTCGAGAGTAGTGTCGCCGATGCCGCGGGCCGGAACGTTCACTATCCTGCGGAAGGATTCGCTGTCCTGCGGATTGACCGCCAGCTTGAAATATGCCAGCATATCCTTGATTTCCTGCCTCTCGTAGAAGGAGTGGCTGCCGTAGATGCGGTAGGGAAGATTCTTCTTGCGAAGGCTCTCCTCGAAGGCGCGCGACTGGGCGTTGGTGCGGTAGAGTATCGCGAAATTGTCGTAAGACGCTTTGGCACTGTGGATTCTGTCCACTATAGAGGAGGCCACCAGATAGGCTTCCTCGCTCTCTGTGAAGGCCTTGATGACTCCTATCTTTTCACCGGTCTCGGCCTTTGAGAAGCACACTTTCTTGAGGCGGTGCTCGTTTTTCTCGATGAGGCTGTTGGCGGCGTTGACTATCGTCTGCGTCGAGCGGTAGTTCTGCTCGAGCTTGAACTCGTGGGCGTCAGGGTAGTCCTTCTTGAAACGCAGGATGTTTTCTATGCGGGCGCCGCGGAAGGCGTAGATGCTCTGCGAGTCGTCGCCCACGACGCAGATGTTGCGGTGAGCTGCGGCCAGTTTCTTGATGATGGCGTACTGCGAGAGGTTCGTGTCCTGATACTCGTCCACCATAATGTAACGGAATCGTCCGGATATGGCCTCCAGAGCGTCCTTGTGGTCCCGGAAGAGTATGTTCGTGTTGAGCAGCAGGTCGTCGAAGTCCATCGCGCCCGCGGCCAGACATTTCTTCTGATAGAGAAGGTATATGTCGGCGACGGCCGGGCGGCGCGTGGCGCGGTCCTCCTCCACAAACTCCGGAGTGTTGCGGTAGGACGCCGCGGTTACAAGGTTGTTTTTCGCCATCGAGATACGGCTCTGGATGACGTTGGGCTTGTAGTTTTTGTCGTCGAGCTGAAGCTCCTTGATGCACTGCTTTATGAGGCTCCTGGATTCGGTCTGGTCGTAAATCGTGAACTGCTCCGGGTAGCCGAGCCTTGCGGCGTATTCCCTCAAAAATCTTATGAACACCGAGTGAAATGTTCCCATACAGATCCACCGCGCCTTCCGCTCTCCGACCAGAAGCGCTATTCGCTCTTTCATCTCGCCAGCCGCTTTCTTGGTGAAAGTCAGGGCCATAACCTCACCGGGCCTGCAATCTCCCTCCAAAATGTGCGCAACCCTGCAAGTCAACACGCGGGTCTTGCCCGATCCTGCTCCCGCAATGATCAGGGATGGCCCCTCCGTGCACAGTACAGCCTCTTTCTGAGCGCTGTTCAATCCTTCAAAAAGGTCCGTTTTCAAATTATCCATAACAGGCACAAATTTAATTCTAAAAATCCGTTTGAAAGGCTTTTTTAACTCATTTTTTATGGGTAATTTTGCGAGATATTTGCAAATCATTTATAGTTAACCAAATAAATAATGTCAGATCACATCAAATTGAAAAAGGGCCTTGACCTCCCGATATCGGGAGCGGCTCTTTGCAAGGTGACCAAGACTGTAACTGCGGATGTAGTAGCCGTCAAGCCTACTGACTTCCGCGGCATCGTCCCGCGTCTGCTCGTGCACGAAGGCGATCCGGTGAAGGCCGGCGCCCCGCTCTTCGCGGACAAGACGAACACTGACATCGTTTTCGTTTCTCCTGTAAGCGGCACCGTCGAGGCTGTCGTACGCGGCGAAAAGCGCAAACTCCTGGCAGTGACCGTCAAATCAGACGGAAAGGGCGAGTCTGAGAGCTACAGTTTCCCTAAGGCGGCACAGCTCGACAGAGAAGGCGCCGTCAAGGTACTGCTCTCCAGCGGTCTTTGGCCTTGCATCAAACAGCGCCCTTACGGCGTAGTCGCAAACCCTTCAGTCAAACCGAAGGCAATTTTCATTTCAGCGATGAGCACCGCCCCTCTCGCAGCCGACCTCGACTTTGCTCTGGCAAAGGATTTCGAAGCCCTGCAGGCAGGCGTCGAGCTGCTCGGCCTGCTGACAGACGGCGGAGTGCACGTTTCACTTTCTGCCACAAACTTCGCAGGCAGCGATTTCCACAAACTCAAGGGAGTCATCTTCCACACCTTCGAGGGTCCGCATCCTGCAGGCAACGTGGGCGTGCAGATCAACCACATCAGCCCGATCAACAAGGGTGAGGCCGTCTGGACAGTGGATCTCTTCCTCGTGGCATCCATCGGCCGCCTCCTGACAAAGGGCGTCTGCGACCTGAGCCGCACAATTGCCGTGGCCGGTCCCGCTGCAGTGAACCCTTCATACGTAGAGGTTCCTTGCGGAGTCTCAATGAAGGCTCTCGCAGAGTACTTCAGCACTGAAAAGGGCGACGTGCGCGTCATCAGCGGCAACGTCCTCTCCGGCGAAAACGTCGGACCTGACGGCTACCTGGGATTCTTCGACAACCTCGTCAGCGTACTTCCGGAGGGCAACCACTTCGAAATGTTCGGATGGTGCAAACCTTTCCGTCTGAAGAAGTTCAGCGTTTCGCGCTCATACTGGTCCTGGCTCTCCTCAGGAAAGAAGAAATACGATATGGACACCAACACCAACGGCGAGGAGCGCGCATTCGTGGTCTCCGACGTTTACGGCAAAGTGCTCCCTATGGACATCTACCCTGTATATCTGCTCAAGGCAATCCTTGCCGGCAACATCGAGAAGATGGAAGAGCTCGGAATCTATGAGGTCCTGGAAGAGGACTTCGCCCTTTGCGAGTTCGTCGATCCTTCAAAGATCGAAATCCAGGAGATTGTCCGCAGCGGTATCGAACTTATGATGAAAGAAATGGCATAAGGAGGACCCGATATGAACGCATTAAGAAATTACGTAAGCAAAATAAAGCCTACCTTCTCGAAGGGAGGCAAGGCTGCCTGGCTCCACTCCACTTTCGAGGCATTCGAAAGCTTCCTCTTCGTGCCTGACACCGTGACGAAGAAGGGCGTGCACGTGCGCGACAGCGTGGACCTCAAGCGCACCATCACCGTGGCAATGATAGCTCTTCTGCCTTCAGTGCTCTTCGGTATGTACAACATCGGCTGGCAGCACAACGTGGCGGTCGGCGGCGATATGGGCTTCTGGGCAATCGTATGGTACGGTTTCCTGAAGATTCTCCCTCTCTATCTTGTAACCTACATCGTAGGCCTCGGAATAGAGTTCGCTTCAGCCCAGATAAAGGGCCATCAGGTCAATGAAGGTTTCCTCTTCACGGGCCTCATCATCCCTCTCATCGTCCCTGTGACCGTTCCTCTTTGGATGCTCGGCCTTGCAGTGGCATTCGCGGTGATCTTCGGCAAGGAGGTCTTCGGCGGCACCGGTATGAACATCTGGAACCCGGCTCTGATAGCCCGCGCGTTCCTCTTCTTCTCATACCCTAACCAGATGTCAGGCGACTCCATCTGGGTGTCACTCGGCAAGGACACTGCCCTTGACGGCTTCAGCGGCGCGACCCCTCTCTCCCAGATAGGCGGCGGCCTCGAAAGCCTGCAGTATTCAGTCTCCGATATGTTCCTTGGATTCATTCCGGGCTCAGTCGGTGAAACATCCAAGCTCTGCATCCTCATCGGTGCCATAATCCTCATCTACTGCGGCGTAGGCAGCTGGAAGGTTATGCTCTCAAGCGTTGCCGGCGGTCTTCTCGTGGGCTGGCTGGGCAATGTGTGCGGCGCAACCGACATCCCCGCATACTACCACCTCCTGATGGGCGGTTTCCTCTTCGGTACCGTATTTATGGCAACAGACCCTGTGACCGCAGCCCAGACGGAGTGCGGCAAATGGATCTACGGCTTTTTGATCGGCGCGATGGCCGTCGTCATCCGTCTCTTCAACCCTGGCTATCCTGAGGGAATGATGCTGGCGATACTCCTTATGAATACTTTCGCTCCTCTTATCGACCACTGCGTAGTGAGCCGCAACATCAAGAGAAGACTCAACCGTGCTAAAACAGTCTAGATATGAATACAAACAGCAATGCATACACAATAATCTACACCACGATAGTCGTGGTTGTGGTTGCAGCCGTCCTTGCCTTCGTGTCAATGACTCTCAAACCGAAGCAGGAGGCCAACATAAAGGCTGAAACAATCAGCCAGATGCTGGTGGCCGCGCAGTTCGACACAAAGGAAGCTCTCGCGGCGATAGGCAACGACAAGGTTCTCGAAAAGTATTCCGAGAACATCAAGAACGCCTTCCTCATCGATGCCGATGGTTGCAAGATAAGGGACCTCGAGACTGAAGGAAATATCGAACTTGCCGACAATCTCAAGGCTCAGAACTATAATATTAAAGGTGCGGCTCCCGTGGAGCTCCCTGTCTATGTCTTTGACAAGGACGGAGAAGACGTGAATGTAATTCCGGTTTACGGAGCGGGCCTCTGGGGCCCTATCTGGGGTTACATCGCTTTCGACGCAAACTGCGAAGAGATAGTCGGAGCATATTTCGACCACGACAGCGAGACCCCTGGCCTTGGCGCGAAGATCAAGGACGAACCTTGGTTCCGCGCTCAGTTCGCAGGCAAGAAGGTTGACGTCGCAAATCCTGAAAATCCGTTCGATATCGTAAAGGGCGGAGCTCCGAAGGACGAGTCAGGCTTCAACAAGATCGACGCCATCTCCGGCGCCACGATGACCTGCAACGGCCTTGACGATGCAATCGACACCTGGATGGCAGCCTACATACCTTATCTCTCAGCGAAGATTGCCGCTGCGGCGCAGGATGACGACTGCTGCGGCGAAGGGTGCTGCGAAGGCGAGTGCAATCACGAACATAAAGCAGTGGAGGAATAGACTATGAACGAGAATTTGAAAAACACAATTCTGAACCCTATATTCAAGGGTAACCCTATTTCGGTGCTCGTGCTGGGTATCTGCTCTTCACTTGCAGTGACAGTGCAGCTCAAGGGCGCCTGCGTGATGGCTCTTTCAGTCATAATCGTCACGGGCCTCTCGAGCTTTGTGGTCTCCCTGCTGCGAAACACAATCCCTAACCGCGTGAGAATCATCGTGCAACTTGTGGTTGTGGCCCTTATGGTAATCCTCGTGGACCAGATCCTCAAGGCTTACGCCTACGGTATCGACAAGCAGCTCTCCGTCTATATCGGCCTTATCATCACGAACTGCATCGTGATGGGCCGCATCGAGGCTTACGCCCTCGGCAACAAGCCGATCCCTTCACTTTTGGACGGTCTTGCAAACGGCGTGGGCTACGGTCTGATACTTATTGTAGTGGCCTTCTTCCGCGAGCTTCTCGGAAGCGGCACTCTCTTCGGCTTCCAGGTGCTCCCTGCAAGTTATATCCCTAACAACCTCGTGATCCTTCCTCCGATGGCGCTGATTCTTCTGGGCTGCATAGTCTGGATCCAGCGTTCAATCCAGAAGGACCTTCAGGAAAAATAACGCAAACTCGAACTGATTATGGAATACATAAGCTTACTCGTAAAGTCAATATTCGTTGACAATATGATTTTTGCATACTTCCTCGGTATGTGCTCATACCTGGCGGTATCCAAAAATGTGAAGACGGCAAACGGTTTGGGTATTGCTGTTATAGGTGTGCTTCTCATCACGCTTCCTGTCAACTATCTCCTCAACAAGTATGTTCTCCAGCCGGGCGCTCTCGCTTGGCTCGGCGAAGGCTTCGCCGATGTGGATCTGAGCTTCCTTAGCTTCATCATCTTCATCGCCGTAATCGCCGCAATCACGCAGATTGTGGAGATGGTGGTAGAGAAGTTCCTTCCTTCCCTCTACTCGTCACTGGGTATCTATCTTCCTCTGATTGCCGTGAACTGCGCAATCCTCGGCGGTTCGCTCTTTATGCAGCAGAGAGATTTCGTAAACTGCGGTGAGGCTGCGGTTTACGCTCTGGGCAGCGGCATCGGCTGGTATCTCGCAATCGTGGCCCTCGCCGCAATCCGCGAGAAGATGGCCTACTCCCACGTTCCTGCCGGCCTCAAGGGCCTGGGCATCACCTTCATCGTGGTGGGTCTGATGGGTATGGCATTTATGGCATTTATGGGCATTTCACTTTAAAAAGGAGGCTGTACTATGAATATGACAATTATTTCTGCAGTGGCAGTCATCGTGATAGTCACCCTTATTCTGGTGGCTCTGCTCCTTTTCATAAAGATAAAGCTCACTCCTGAGGGAAACGTGACAATCGACATCAACGGCGGCAAGAAAGTGGTCGAGGCTCCTATGGGCGGCTCCCTGCTTTCAACTCTTGCCGAGCAGAAGATTTTCCTCCCTTCAGCCTGCGGCGGAAAGGGCAACTGCGGTCAGTGCAAGTGTCAGGTCCTCGAGGGCGGCGGAACAATCCTCCCGACCGAGATCGGTTTCTTCTCCCGCAAGCAGATTCTCGACAACTGGAGACTCGGTTGCCAGGTCAAGGTGAAGGACAACCTCAAGATACAGGTTCCCGATTCTGTCCTGAGCGTCAAGAAACTCGAATGCGAAGTCATCAGCAACCACAACGTCGCGACCTTCATCAAGGAGTTCACCGTAAGGCTTCCTGAAGGCGAGCACATCGAGTTCAAGAGCGGCGAGTACATCCAGATAGACATCCCTGCGTGCGACATCAATTTCGCAGATATGGACATCGACCCTATCTACAAGGCAGACTGGGAGCGCTACAACTTCTTCGACCTGAAGATGCACAATCCTGTGGCGACTATCCGCGCATACTCTATGGCCTCTTACCCGGCAGAGGACAACATCGTCAAGCTGAACGTGCGTATCGCAACTCCTCCGTTCGACCGCAGCCAGCCTAAAGGCGTGTTCAAGTGCCTGCCTGTCAATCCGGGCGTGGCTTCCTCATACGTCTTCAGCCGCAAACCTGGTGACAAGGTCACCATCAGCGGTCCTTACGGCGACTTCCTCCTTCCGAAGGACGATCCGAAGGACGTCGAGTACGTATTCGTGGGCGGCGGCGCCGGTATGGCACCTCTGCGCAGCCACATTATGCACCTGTTCAAGACTCTCAAGACAGACCGCAAGGTGAAGTTCTTCTACGGAGCGCGCGCTCTTGTTGAGGCCTTCTATCTTGAAGATTTCGCCGAGATCGAGCGCGAGTTCCCTAACTTCGAGTTCCATCTCGCTCTCGACCGTCCGGACCCTGCGGCAGATGCTGCCGGTGTCAAGTACACAGCCGGCTTCGTGCACAACGTGATGAACGACCTCTACCTCAAGAATCACGAGGCTCCGGAGGACATCAAGTACTTTATGTGCGGCCCTCCGATGATGGTTTCATCCGTGGTCAATCTGCTCGACAGTCTCGGCGTGCAGCCTGAGAGCATTCTCTACGACAATTTCGGCGCATAAGCAGCCGATGTCAATAAACGATGGGGTCTCCCGAGCGGGAGGCCCCATTTTTTTTCAAATATTTTGAAAATATTAAATTAAATATATACCTTTGCAGTCCCTTGTAAGGGAAGATTCGATTCGCTAGCTCAGTAGGTAGAGCACAGCACTTTTAATGCTGGGGTCTTGGGTTCGAGCCCCAAGCGGATCACAGGCCTGACTTTCGTCAGGCCTTTTTTTATTCCACCATAAATGCCGTGACGGATTTGAGGCCCACCGTGCCGAAGTAGGTGACCGCCTTGCCGCTGACGCATACTCTGCGGCCTGCATATTCGGGGTTGGCCGCGAGGCTGAGCGCCGCCTGGGCTGCCTGGGTCTTGAGTTCGACGGGAAGGCAGGCGGCCAGGGTGCTGTCCGCGGCGTTGTCGGCAAGAAGAATATTGGACGAGATGTCGTAGCCGGAGCTTCCGGCCCTTACGAACTTGCTGCTTTTGACTCCGCCGACAATGTAGCCGCTTACCTTCGCGAGGAGGCTGTCGGAGGGCGGGAGTGTTTTTGTCTGGGATACGCTCAGGACGGGTAGGGAAGTGATTTTTTCGGCCGTGGCCTTTTCAGGCAGCGGGTATTCTACTCTCGCGCTGAATACGGCACCGCCATTTGCGTTTTCCCCGTCCATCTCAAGGGATTCCACAACGCCTTTCTGAAGTTCCCGCACTGCGATTATTTCGCTGTCATACGAGATGAATACCGTTCCTTCGTTGAAGTATGCGGTCTGCTGGCAGTCGTATGCGTATTCGAGCGAACCTCCTCCTTGCGTAAGTTTCAGCGGGCCTTCGGGATAGACTTTTTTGAAGTTGTTTGTAAATGTGAGCCGCAGGCCTGCGTTCTGAAGGGTGCAGAGCAAATCGACGGCTTTGGTCTCTCCGGCCTCGAGGGTGAATTCCTCGGTGTCGCTCATCAGCGGGGCGTCGAACTGCGGCGCGGTGAATTCGCCGCTTTGCAGGCAGGCCCTGTAGTCACCCGCGGGGGCCGTCATTTCGGCGGGTCTGTCACCGAATCGTCCGCTGTAAAGTGTTTTCCCCTCGCCGGTGAGGGTCAGAATAAAATCGTCGACGTTGATTCCGTCTGATTTTGTGCTTGTGGCTCTCAGGACGATTTTACCTTGTCCGTCAGAGTCTTCCGGCATCCAGCCGCATCCCGTGGCCGTCGCCGCAATGATGATGGAGGCCGCCTCCATCGCAAATCTTTTCATAATACCTCCTTTTTTTTATGAATTATATGCGAGTCCACCTAAAAGCGAGACACCCTAAGCCTAATGAAAAATATGCCACCCTCGGCCTTATAAGAGGGAGGGGCCCGAGCAGGCCGAAGGCCGCAGCGCCCGGGAGGGGTCCGGCGAAGCCGGACGTTTTCATAGGCTTAGGGTGCGAAGCAGGTGGGCTCGTATATAATTCATTTTGTGGTTTGTTAATTATTATGCCTTCAGCTCCGCGGACATTTCAGTGAGACGGGCGTGATGAGGGGGAAAGCCCGCCTCACCGAAATGTCCGCTCCGCTTGCGGCATAACAAAAGTAAATGCTATGAAGTGTGAGGACAAAGAATTGTGACGAAAAAAGGGGCGGCGGGGTGCAAGTTTTTTGATTTTCAATAAAACTTACGACTTTTTGAATTAACTTTGAAGGATTTAAGAAAATTTGCGGCAATGAGAATAGCTTTCGTGTCAACGTTCTACCCGTTCAGGGGCGGCATCGCGCAGTTCAATGCGAATCTGTATGAAGAGCTGGGGCGCCGCAATGAGGTCGCGGCCTTCAATTTCACCTGCCAGTACCCTTCGGTCCTCTTCCCGGGCAAGACCCAGTATGTCACGCCCGAGGACAACGCGAAGCCAATTGAGAACGTCCGTATCCTCAATTCCGCCAACCCTCTGACATATTTGAAGACCGCCCGCAAGGTAGCCGCCTGGAAGCCGGACCTCGTAGTGATGCGCTACTGGATGACGTGGTTCGCCCCGTCGCTTGGCACGGTGGCCCGCTACCTGCGTCGCCGCGGAGTGAAGGTCATCGCGATTCTGGACAATGTCGTGCCGCACGAGCCCAAGTTCTATGACAGGCCCTTCTCAAGGTGGTTCCTCAGTCAGTGCGACGGCTGCATCGCCCTGAGCCGTTCAGTGATGGAAGATATGCTCTCGCTCAACCGGAAAGTGCCGCACATACTTCTGTTCCACCCTCTCTACAACCATTTCGCAGCCCCCCTGCCGAAGGCTGAGGCGCAGGCCAGGCTCGGCATCCGGAGCGATCTTCGCACCCTGCTCTTTTTCGGCCTCATAAGAGACTACAAAGGGCTCGACCTGCTGCTTGAAGCTTTTCCCAGGCTCGGAGAAGGCTACCAGCTGGTCATCGCCGGCGAGGCATACGGCAGTTTCGAGAAATATCAGAGGCAGATAGACGAAAGCGGCTGTGCCGACCGCATAAAAGTGGTAAACCGTTACATAGATGATGCCGAGGTGCCGGTATTCTTCTCTGCTGCAGACCTTTGCGTGCTTCCATACAAGACCGCCACGCAAAGCGGCATAACGGCTGTCTCGTTGCACTTCGGCCTTCCGGTAGCCGCAACCCGCACCGGCGGACTTGAAGAGACGATAGAAAAGCCCGGAATCGGCGTAATGGCATCCGAGATCTCCGCCGAAGGCGTCCGCGGCGCCGTGGAAAAATTCTTCTCCGACGGAGCGCAGCGTTACTATGACGCAATCGACAGGCACAAGAAAGAGATAGGATGGGATGTCTTCGCGGACAAACTTATCGAATTTTATAAAACTTTGTAGATGGAAGTCATAGACCGGGGAAGAATAGCCAGAAATACGGTGATGCTCTATTTCCGCATGGGACTGATGATGCTCATCAGCCTCTACACCTCGCGTGTGGTCCTGGACGCCCTCGGCGAATTCGATTTCGGCATTTACAACGCCGTGGGCGGCATCGTGGCGATGTTCTCATTCCTGAGCGGAGCTATGTCCGGCGCCTGCCAGAGGTTCTACCTCGTGGAGATGGGGCGCGGAGATTTTCAGCAGCTCAAAAAGGTCTTCAGCCTCTGCCTTCTGGTGTTCTGCCTCTTTGCCGTCGGCGTCATAATCGTGACCGAGCCTGCCGGCCTTTGGTTCCTGCAACATAAGATGAAGGTGGGCCCCCGCGTCGATGCCGCCCGTTGGGTGCTGCATTGCAGCATACTCTCCTTTGCGGCGGTAGTCGTGAGGCTTCCGTATCAGGCGATGGTTGTAGCCAAGGAGAAGATGAAGGTCTTCGCATACATAAGCATTGTGGAGGTGCTCTGCGCTCTTGGAGTGGCTCTGCTTCTGAAGGCCTCCGCCGGAGACCGCCTGATTGAATACGCCGTGCTGATGCTTGCGTCGCAAGTGGTTGTCACACTGCTATATATACTCTACTGTCTGCGCTATTATCCCGAGTGCCGATACAAATATTATTGGGACCGCTCTCAGTTCAGGCAAATATTCGGCTTTGCCGGCTGGAACCTCATCGGATCTTCCGCTTCCGTGTTCAAAGTGCACGGAGTCAACATACTGCTCAATATGTTCTTCGGCCCGGCCGTGAATGCGGCCCGCGGCCTCGCCTTCAAGGTCTACAGCGTAGTGACCCAGCTGCAGGAGAATTTTATGACAGCCTCCAAGCCGCAGATTATCAAGGCATATTCGGCGGGCGAGCTTGACGGGATGAGCAAGCTTGTCTATCAGACATCGAAGTTTTCTTCCTATCTGATGCTTTTCGTGGGAGTGCCTCTTGCCCTCGAGATGCCTTTCCTTTTGGATATCTGGCTGAAGGAAGTGCCGGACTTCACAGCTCTTTTTGCAGTGATAATGCTCGCCGGCGCCCTGGTGGATTTCATAGACCAGCCCATATGGATCGTAATTCAGGCTGTCGGCAGAATGCGTAATTATCAGCTTGTCGTGGGCGGCCTGCAGCTTCTCGTGCTGCCGCTGGCCTATCTGATGCTCAAGTTTACGGACGCTCCGCCTGAGTCGGTGCTTTACCTTACGGTGGCAATTTCGGCGGTGGCGGTGGTTGTGAGGCTCTTTTTCGCGCGTTCTCTCGCTGGTTTGCGTCCGGCCGACTTCGCGGTGAAGGTTCTCGCTCCGGTGCTGGCGGTCGCGGCCGTCGGGCTTGCGGCGGGCCTTGCGGTGCACTGCGCAATGGATGAGGGCTGGCTTCGCCTCATAGCAGTCGTGGCCTCTACAGTGGCCTCCCAGGGACTTTCAATATATGCATTCGGCCTCACAAGGCCTGAAAGGAGTACAATTGTTTCAAAAATCAAAGAGATATGCAAGCGGTGATTCTGGCAGCCGGGATGGGCAACCGCCTCGGTGAGCTGACAAAAAACAATACGAAATGTATGATAGAGGTGGGCGGCGTCAAGCTCATAGACAGGATGCTGACGCAGCTTTCGAAGCTCGGCCTTAGCCGCGTCGTGATTGTGACGGGCTACAAGGAGGACAATCTCCGCTCGTACATCGGCAACCGCTACGAAGGCCTCGTCAGGATAGAATATGTGAGCAATCCGGTCTATGAGAGGACAAACAATATCTACTCTCTTGCTCTTGCCTCCGACCGCCTTGCCCAGGACGACACGCTGCTGCTTGAAAGTGACCTTATTTTCGAAGACAAGGCCCTGCGCCTGCTGCTTGACAATCCGAGTCCGAATCTGGCCCTCGTGGCAAAATACGAGACCTGGAATGACGGCACTATGGTGCGCATAGACGAAGACTGCAACATAGTCAGTTTCGTGCCGAAGGCCGCCTTCCGCTACAGCGACGTCCCGTTCTACTACAAGACCTGCAATATATACAAGTTCAGCGCCGAGTTCTCCCGTAACCAGTATATCCCTTTCCTCAAGGCATATATGAAGGTGATGGGCGACAACGAATACTACGAGCAGGTACTGCGCGTGATAACGGCGCTCGACAAGACCTCGATGAAGGCACTGCCGGTGGACAATCTGAAATGGTACGAGATAGACGACATCCAGGACCGCGACATAGCAGAGACTCTTTTTGCCGAAGGCGATGATATGCTCTCCGCATACTCTTCACGTTACGGAGGCTACTGGAGATTCCCGCGCCTGACAGATTTCTGCTATCTGGTCAATCCGTTCTTCCCGACCGCCCGTGTGCGTGACGAGATAAAGGCCAACTTCGACAGTCTCCTTGAAAGTTACCCTTCCGGAATGAGGGTGAACTCCCTGCTGGGAGGCAAATATTTCGGCATAAGGCCCGAGTATGTGTGTGTCGGCAACGGCGCTGCCGAGATAATCAAAAATCTGGTGGAAAACCACTTGGAAGGGCGTCTCGGCGTCGTTTTTCCGACCTTCGAGGAATACCCCAACCGTGCGGGGGAGGGCCGTCTCGTGAAGTTTGTGCCCGAAGGGCCTGATTTCACCTACTCTGCCGGCAGTCTTATGGACTTCTTCTCCGACAAGGAGATCTCCGCTCTTCTTCTGATCAATCCGGACAACCCGTCCGGCAACTTCATCCCGCGAGCCGACGTGCTGCGCCTCGCGCAGTGGGCCTCCGAAAGGGGCGTCCGTATGGTGCTCGACGAGAGCTTCGTGGACTTTACGGAGGGCGGAGCGGCAAACACTCTGCTGCGCAACGACATTCTGCAGCAGTTCCCGAATCTAGTTGTAGTCAAGTCGATAAGCAAGTCGTACGGCGTGCCGGGCCTGAGGCTCGGCGTGGCGGCCTCTTCCGATCCGGCTCTGACGGCGGCGCTCCGCGCGGAGGCTTCCATATGGAACATCAACTCCTTTGCCGAGTTCTATCTTCAGATTTTCAACAAATATGCAAAGGACTATGCCGATGCCTGCCTGCGGTTCAGGGCCGAAAGAGACAGATTCGCGAAGGAACTTGCAAAGGTGCCGTACCTCAGGGTGATACCTTCGCAGGCCAATTATTTCCTGTGTGAAGTCACCTCCCGCTTCACTTCGCGCCAGATAGCCGCAAAGCTGCTCGAGGAGCACAACGTCCTGATAAAGGACTGCAGCGGCAAGAAAGCGTTCGAATCGAGAAATTATGTGAGGATAGCCGTAAGGGGCAGGGAAGACAACTCGCGCCTTGCTTCCATACTGATCAATCTATAAGCGTATGATGATAGATGACAGTCTGCAGAACTCCTTGAGAGAAAGGCACAACCCCGACGGCTCGATTCTTCGCGCCGGGCAGATGCGTATGCTTGAGATTCTTGTTGCGGTGGACGGAATATGCCGCAGGGAGGGCATCGACTACTGGATGGATGCCGGCACGCTCCTTGGCGCGGTGCGCCACGGCGGATTCATTCCGTGGGACGACGACCTCGACATCTGTATCCTGAAGAAAGACTATAAGCGCTTCAAGGCGGCGATGCTTTCAGGCCTCCCGTCGAATCTGGCCTATCAGGACTGGACCACGGACCCCTGTCACTTCGAGATGGCCTTGCGCATACGCGACCTCGATTCCCTGTTCGATCAGGAGGAATCCCGCCTGCAGCGTTGGAGAGGGCTTTTTCTGGACGTCGTCCTTCTCGAGAAGATGCCTTCGATGAGGTTCCACAATTTCCTCTATCCCCTCTACGGCCGTGTGACCCGCACGCTCCACAATCAGGGCCTCGTTGAGGGCAAACCGCGCGCGAGGGTGGCCGTGGAAAAAGCGGCGGCCTACGCCCTTTGGCCTCTTGCTCAGCTTCTGCGCCTCGGCGGAGCGCTGGTGGTCGCCCTTTGCGGCAGCGACCTTGTGGGGCGCTACTATTCGGGCTTTCGCAATCCGCGGCATCTTGGCAATGTATTTCCCTTGAAAGATATTGAATTCGAGGGGATTCCGTTCAAGGCGCCCGCCGACGCGGATGCGTATCTGAAAGATTTGTTCGGCGATTACGGCGCCCTTCCGCCGGAGAGTCAAAGGGGAGGCCACGAGGTGAAAATAGAATTGTACAGATGAACGATAAAGTGCTTATAATAGGGCCGGACTATTTTAATTTCCTGTCCGCTGCCGCGACTGCCTTCCGGTCTCTCGGAAAGGAAGTTTCGGTGCTGCCGTACGACAATCCGATCCACCCCTACACGACCCTGATGAAATGGCGTTACCGCCTGGGCGACAAGGAGAGACTGCAGGCGGAGAGCCGTGCGCTCTTCGCACAGACGGCCCGGGAAGCGTTCGACAGCTTCCGCCCCGGCCTGGTGTTCATTATGAACGGAGAAATTCTGGACGCTGCCTCCCTTGATTATTTCCGCAAAAGCGCAAAAGTTGCGGTATGGCTCTTCGACAGTCGACTGAAACTTCCGCGTGCAGAAGCTCACATAGACCATTGCGACGCTTTTTTCTGCTTTGACAAGGCCGACGTGAAGTGGTATGCGGCCCGCGGCAAGAAGGCCTTCTTTTTGCCTCAGGCCTGCGACAGCACGGTTTACCGGCCGCTCAAACTGGAGCGCGACATCGACATACTTTTCGTCGGCAACCTTTTCTATTCCAAGAGGCGCAAAGACATAATGAACGCCGTCATAGAGCGTTATCCGAAGAGGGACATCGTCGTTTACGGAGATTATCAGCCCTGGTTCAAAGGCCTTGGGCAGTGGCTCCGCCGCCCGCACAAGGGCATCTACCGCAATATGAATGTCACCTCCGAGGAGGCGAATTTCCTTTACAACAAGGCCGGCATAGTGCTCAATATCCATCAGGAAAGCCAGAAGGACGGCGCGAACCCGCGCGTGTTCGAAATCTGCGGCAGCGGAGCGTACCAGATCTGCGACAGGAATCCATATACCGAGATCCTCTTCCCGGAAGGCACGGTAGGCCTTTACGGCAGCCTGGATGAACTCTTCGAAAAGATAGATTTCGCCCTGCACAACAATATGCAGAAGCAGGCCGACGCGGCGCGCGAAGTGGTGCTTGAAAAGCACACCTTCGAAAACAGGATGGCCACGGTGCTAGAGGTTGTTCTGAAGGAAGTCCCTTAGGGCAAGTAGATAGCCCTTTTTAAGACTGATAAGCCCGATTGCCCGGCGGTACGGCCTGTACAGCCCTTTCCGGCGCGCGTAGGCGCGAAGGGTGCGCATCGATTCGAGGCGGTTGCGCCAGCGGCTCTTGTCTTTCTTTTTGCTGACGGAGGTCCGATAGATAAGATAGTGGTACAGAGGCCTGTCCACACAGGCTATGCGGGAGGCCGAGAGCAGGCAGCAGCCGAGGAAGCAGGTGTCTTCAGCGCTGTGCGTACCCGGGAAAACGATGCCGTTCTGCGTGAGGAAATCCCGCCTGTAGATGTATGTCGTGAAGAACGATTTGTAGCGCATCAGGAAGCGGCTTTTCGCCCTGCCTTCGAAGCAATATCCCTTTACAATCGGATTGCGGCCCTTTGAACGGCGGCCTCCCGCGTAGTCGAAACTGAGGTGGCAGTATGCCAGGTCCGCATCGGCCTCCTTGGCAGCCTTGTAAAGAGCCTCGCAGAAATCCGCGTCCACATAATCGTCGCTGTCCACGAACGCCACATATTCGCCCGTTGCGGCCTGCAGGCCTGCGTTGCGGGCCGCTCCCGGGCCGGCGTTGGAAGCCGTCCGGGTGAAGACGAAACTCTTCGGTCCCTTGTAGGCTTCAGTGAAGGTACGGGCAAGGTCTATGCTGTCGTCTCCGCCGTGGTCGTCCACTATCACTATCTGGATGTCGTCCAGAGTCTGCTCGCAGAGCGACTCGAGGCAGGATGTTATGCTGTCGCGGGATTTATAGACCGGGATTATTACGGATATGCTAGCCATCGGTTCTTCTTGAAAGTGCAAATTTACGTTTTATTTTGTAAGGCCAGTGCGAAATCCGCTGCGGAATCTTGATAGCCCACCTGAGAGCCTTGTCCGCGGCAAACTGCACGCGGAGGCCCGCTCCGAAGGAGGGGACCTCCAGCCCCCGCTTGCCGTATGCCTCGCGGATGAGGGCGTCTATCCTCTCTTTCTGCATTCCCTGCGAAGGCTCTATGCGGCGCACGATGCGGGAGGGCATAGAGTAGAAACGCGAGAACCAGGAGTGGAGGCAGAGCTCCCGGCCCGATGGGTCGAAAGCTGCCGTTGAAATCCCGTCGCTGTGCCTTTCAGGCCTGAGATAGAGAGTCTTGAAGTTTTCGGCCATCCAGCGGAAGAAGGGGTAGTAGGGCTCTCTGTCGCTGTAGCTGCGCACCAACTTCGAGCGGTCGAACGTTGGCCGTATCAGAGAGAGGTTGAGCACGTTGAAAAACGGATTGGTCACAACTTTGTCGCGACCGGTCACGGCAGGGTCTCCGTCGCTGCAGCCTGCGTTGGCAAGGCCCTCTTCCCAAACCTTGTGGGCAAGGTCCATCACGGCCTCGGGGTCTGTGATGAAGGCGTCTTCGTCCACGTTTATGGCAATGTCGCACTCCCCGTCGCGCAGCATCTTATAGAAATAGCCGTCGGCGCTCGTGTCGGTCAGCCTCACGCACGGTACTCCCATCTGCTCGAAGAGTCCTTTGCTGAGCAGGTAGAGCCTCAGGTCGAACGAACGTGTGTATATCTTTATTCTAGGCTGCATTTCTCTTTTTCTTTGAGGCTCGAACCACTGCTGCGGCTATGGCGGCGACGGTGATGAGGTACATAAGCACTATGCAGACTGTCGCGATCGTGTCTCCCTTTCTGACGCTGTCAGGATCGAACACAAAACTTATATCGTGCTCTCCTGCCGGCACGTTGAGGGCCCTGAGAAGATAGTTCGCGCGGAAATGTGCTGTAGGTTCCCCGTCAATCGAAGCTTTCCAACCGTATGGATAATAGATTTCGGAAAACACTATCGTACCGTCTTTGAGCGAGCTGCTGCGGTAGTCTATCCGGCGCGGAGAATATTTTGTGAGTTTTATCTGAGCTTCTTCGTCGCGGCCCGGAGCGAGATTCTGCAGGCATCCCGCGAAGCTGCTGTCCACCACCGCATTGCGCGAGAGGTCTATCTCCGAGAGGGCGTCGCTTTCAGCGCGGGCTCCGTCGGCTACGAATATGCTGTCCACAAACCAGGCGTTGCCCAGCGCGTAAGGATTGAGCACCGCTTCCGCCTGCCCTCCCTCGCCCGGGGTTATTATGTATTTTGCGTTGAGCATACCGATTACAGGCAGTTCGCCCTTTGAAAGGTGCTCATCTATAAGGTCTTGATAACGACGGAGTTTTGCGGCGCTGTAGCCTCCGATCGACTTCAGGTAGTAGGAGGTGCGGGCGTCGTTGAAGGTGTTGACCGCGACATTCATCACGCGGAAATGCGGGTCAGGGTCCTGAAGCAGCTGCTCCTCGTAGGGTTGCATTGCAAATGCGTTCTGGCTCTGGCGCGGCGAGATGAAATGGCTGTCGTTGAAATATCGGCGGTCCACAGGCCACATATCGGCCACTATCAGCACTCCCAGCAGGGCGGCGAGCCATCCGCTACGAAGTTTGCCGCGGCTGTAGAACCAGAGAAGGGCGGTGGCGGCGGCGATGAAGAAGAAACTCCTCCAAGAGTCGCTCTTTAGAAGCGCCGCGCGCTGCTCCACTATTGCGGCGTAGGCCCAATCCGGGAGCTGACTTGCGAAAGAAGCGTCGTAAGGCGAGACAAAGCTGCCCAGAGCCCCTCCGAAAAGTGCCGCAACAAGGCAGATGCCTCCCGTTATGCCTCCGCTTATGAGAATGGCCCGGCCTGCCGCCTTCCTTTCAAGCCTGCCCTCCATAAGCTCTTTTACCGCAAGGAATCCGAGCAGCGGCATAGCGATTTCCGCGACTATCAGTATCGAAGACACTGCGCGGAACTTGTTGTACATCGGGAAGTATTTGAAAAACAGCTCGGTAAGCCACATACAGTTGTGGCCCCACGCGAGGGCGGTGGAGAAAAGCGTGGCTGCCAGGAGCGCCCATTTGTACGGCCCCTTAACGATTATCAGGCCCAGAATAAAGAGGAAACAGACTATTGCGCCCATATAGACGTTGCCTGCCGTGAAGGGCTGGTCTCCCCAGTAGAGAGGCGCGCTGCTGCAGAAGTCCGCCGCGCTTTTTGCCGGCACTCCGTGACGGACGAGTTCGCCGTAGAGGTGCGAGTCTTTGCCGACAGGGCAGGAGGAAGCGCCGCCCTTCACTCCCGGAATCAGGAAGCTGAGCGTTTCGTCGATTCCGTAGCTCCACTGCGTAGCATATTCTATGTCAAGGCCTTTGGCCTTCTCTTCGCCTTGCCCGGCCACGAGGTCCGAATGTCCGCCGCGCATTGTCTCCTTCGCATATTCGCTGTTGGCGAAGATATTGGAGCACCCCGTGCCGAGGCCTATGCCCAGCGCGAGCGCGAAGATGAGGGTGGCGATGCCAAGATCCTTGTATCTTTTTTCTTTTATATGTATCCATACTTCCGCAAGGAAGAAGAGCCCTATCATCATAAAGAGGTAGTAGGACATCTGCGGGTGGATGCTGAAGCCGGCGGCTGTAAAGAACATCGTGAAGATGGCGCCGAGAGCGTATTTCTTTCTGAAAATCAGATAGAAGCCTGCGGCCACCATCGTTATGAAGGAGATCGATATCGTCTTTCCGCCGTGACCCGCGGCTATTATCACAATAAAATACGTGGAGAGCGCGATGGCGAAGGCGCCCGCTATCGAAACCCACTTGTCGACGCCGAAGCACAGCAGGAGGGCGAAGAAGCAGACGAAATAGAAAATCAGGATCCAGGCCGGATGCTTGGGGCCTCTGTGGAGGAAATTCATCCACGGCCGCGTCAGGTCGGAGGCTTTGTAATGGCCGCCGCCAATCTGATAATTGGGCATTCCGCTGAACATCGAGCCGTTCCAGAAGCCGTATTCGCCGTCGGCCTTGTCGTGCACCTGCGCCTCGTGCACCGCCGAGAGCGCGTTTATGTCGTCGCCGCTCTGCAGCACTTTTCCCGAGAGTTCGCTCTTGCAGTAGTCATACGCTGCAACCGTAAATATCACTGCGGCGGCCAGATATGCGCCATATTTTGAAAAAAAGTCCTTGATTTTCATTTCTGAATCGATAATAACGCAAAGATATGAATAATTATTCTTAACTTTGTAGGTTAAATGTTGTAAAATCGAATAAGTATAGCATAATGAAAAGATTGTTTTTGACTCTTGTCTGCCTTCTGTCCGTCGGAACTTTCGCTTTTGCGCAAAGCGCGAGCGAGATAGCCGCGGCCAAGGCAATGGCCAAGCAGTATGGCTACAGCGATGATGACATCAACCGTATGATGGGCCAGCAGCAGGGCGCTGGTCCTGCCGCCGCCGGTGCCCAGCAGGGCAACATCGCCGGCAACCGCTACGGCGAGAACCCTTATCGTCCGGACACCCTGGATATGAAGAAACTCAGGCCTGCAAAGCCTGCTCCTAAAGACAAAATTTACGGCCACGCCTATTTTCTGTCGAAAGGTTTTGAAATTGCCCCTTCCTACAATGCTCCGGTTCCCGACAGCTTCGTGCTCGGCCCTGGAGACGAGATAGTTGTGAACATCTGGGGCTCGACCAACACAAGCATAACCGGCACCGTCGGAAAGAACGGCAGCGTGGTGCTCTCCGATGCGGGTCCTGTGGCAGTGGGCGGTATGACCCTCGGCGCGGCTGAAAAGCTCATCAAAAGCAGACTCTCCGCCATTTATGGCGGCCTTCTCAGCGGCGAAGCCAGGATGCAGCTGACCCTCGGCCGCATCAAGGGCGTCTCCGTCAACGTAATCGGCGATGTTGAGACTCCGGGCGTCTACAGCCTCCCGAGCCTCAGCAGCGTTCCGTCCGCAATCTTTATGGCAGGCGGTCTGAAAGAAAATGGAACTGTCAGAAACATAACAGTTTACCGTGGTGGTAAGAAGGTCGGAGGCTTCGACCTCTACGACTTTATGTATAGCGGCAACGCCGCGGCGAACTGCAGCCTGCAGGAGAATGACGTGATTTCCGTTTTCCCTGCTGAAGTTGTGGTAAATGCCGTGGGCGCCGTCAACCGTCCTCTCCGCTATGAGATGAAAGAGGGCGAAACGGTCGCGGACCTCGTCAAATTTGCAGGCGGCTGGCGCAGCGGCGCTGACAAGAGCAAAGTGCACGTGGACAGGACAGTCGGCTCCACTTTCCTTTCTTATGACATAGCTTCTTCAGAGTTTGCAAGCTTCAAGCTCTCCGACCTCGACGAAGTTACGTTCTACGAAAACAAAGACCCTAAGATTCAGAACCGCGTCAAGATTTACGGAGCGGTGAACCACGAAGGTCCTTATTCCATAAGTGAAAGCGTTTCAACCGTATCGCAGCTCATAAATGCTGCCGGCGGCCTGAAGAAGGGCGCTTATATGGACCGCGGTATCCTCTACCGTCAGGACGATGAGGGCAACGTCTCGATGCTCCAGTTCAACGTGGCGGATGTCCTGAAGGGCAAGAACGACCTTCGCCTCAGAGAGCAGGACTCCCTGCATTTCTATATGGTGAAAGATATGACCGAAAAGAAGACCGTCTCCGTTGCGGGCGCCGTACTGGAGCCGGGCGAGTTTGAATACGGCGAGGGAATGACTCTCGGATCTCTCATCATTCTGGGCGGAGGCTTCACCGACGCCGCTTCCCTGACGAACATCGAGATAGCGAGCCGCGGCCTGCAGTCTGTGGGTAAAGTGGTCACAGTCAATCTGGAGGCCAACCCTCAGGCGATGGAGACTCCTCTGCAGCCGTACGACCGTGTTTCCGTCCGCCAATACACCTATTTCCGTCCGCAGAGCACGATAACGCTTCAGGGCGAAGTGACGTATCCGGGCGAATATGTAATAGAGAGCAACAGCGTGCGTCTGTCGGCCGTGATCGAGCGTGCCGGCAATTTCACGCCGGACGCTTATTTGAAGGGCGCGAGAGTCATCCGCTCGATGACCGACGAGGAGAGGGAGCGCCTTGAAGATGCGTTTGAAGTGGCGAAAAAGCAGGCCGGAAAGGATTCCCTCACACTTGCGGACCTGGGCCTCGACCAGACAGAATTCACAGTCGGTATCGACCTTGAAGCCGCATTGGCCAGTCGCGGCTCCGAAGAGGATATAACCCTTCGCAACGGCGACCGCGTGATTGTGCCTCAGTTGAACAACACTGTAAAGATATCCGGCGGCGTGCTCTATCCTAATGTAGTGGGCTACAAGAGGGGAGCCGATCTTGACGACTACGTGAGCCAGGCCGGCGGATACTCCCAGAAAGCGAAAAAGGGAAAAGTATATGCAGTGTATATGAACGGAACGGCCGCCGCCCGAGGGAGCAGTCAGTTCCATATGGAGCCTGGTATGGCGATTGTCGTTCCGGAAAAGGGCGATCGTCAGGGTATGAGCCCGGCCGAGGCCGCATCCCTTGCTTCCACCGCCACTTCAATAGCGGCCGTTATCGCCACAATTGTTAATATGATCAAATAAAGACGAATATGGAGAGTGAAGTGAAGAATCAACAGCAGCCTGCCGAAGAAGGAATCGACATAATTGAGCTGCTGAGGAAATTTTGGGACAAGAAAATCCTCATCCTCAAGATAACTCTGGTATTCTTTGTCCTGGGCGTTCTGGTGGCGTTGTTCTCGCCCAAGCAGTACACCGCCCAATGTGTGTTCGTACCTCAGATAGGCTCCGGGACCAGCTCTGCAAGCCGTTTCGCCGGACTTGCCGCGATGGCCGGCATCAGCCTCAATATGAATTCGTCCGACGCCACGATCAACCCTACAGTGTACCCGCATCTTCTGGAGAATATGGATCTTCAGAGGGAGCTGATGCACACCAAAATCCATTTTGAAGGATACGACGAGCCTATAGACCTCTACGAATATTGCACAGACAAGAAGTACAGGAAATTCAATCTCATCGGCGCAATAAAGAAATACACGATAGGACTTCCGGGTACAATCCTTGGCGCGATAAAGGGAGATGACGCGGACAAGCCCGCCAAGGCGCTTCCTGCGCAGGCCGAGGGCGACGCTCCTATCAAAGCTTTCACTGTGAAAGAGGAACGTGTGGCGGAGATGCTCGGCAAGAACATATCGCTTGCAGTGGACAACAAGCAGGGTTACCTCACTCTGACTGTCAATATGTCCGAGGCCCTGGCCGCAACAGAGCTCTGCAACAGCGTTTATGCCCTTCTGAAGAAATATGTCTCAAACTACAAGACCGTCAAGGCGGAGTCTGACCTTCAGTTCGTGGAGGACCAGTGCGCCGCCGCAAAGAAGGACTACGAAGAGAAACAGAGCCGCTATGCCGGCTACGTGGATTCCCACCGCGGCACGGCTTCCGCTTCGGCAAAAGTCGAAGAGGATCGTCTCCAGGCAGATATGCAACTCTCCCAGCAGCTCTACAGCGAGCTTGCCAAAAATGTCCTGACGAGCCGCATAAAAGTGAAGGAGGAGACCGTTTCCTTCAGCGAACTCTCTCCGGCGCAGGTTCCAAACAAGAGGACCAAGCCAAAGAGGGCTACAACCGTAGTAATCTGGACGTTCCTCGGAGTATGTGCCGGATGCGGATGGGTGTTCCTGCAGGACTGGTGGGCGGAGAACAAGAAGAGGTTCTTCACGAAGCCCGCTACAGAGGATCCACGTCAAGAATAATCGAAGGTCCGCCTTTGAATTCCTTTTCAAGAAGCTCTATCCCCGCGGACAGGGCTTTTTTGATTGGAGCGAGGCTGCCGTTGCGGTCGAGTTTTATCCAGAATTCCCTGACGTGGCATTTGTCCACAAATTCGGGGACAGGCGCTATCGGGCCCGCAATGTCTCGCACGCCGCTCTGGAAGGCAGTCTCGGAGATGCGTCTGCAGACATTCCACAGCCTTCCCTCCTGGCGGTCCTTGACGGTTATCTTTATGAGTCTCACATACGGAGGATAGCGCAGCAGCCGTCTCTCTTCCAGGGCGGCGCTGCTGTCGAAGCGGCGCTCAGCAACCGTGGCCGCCTGAAGGACAGGATGATTGCTTTGCGAGGTCTGGATTACAAGCTTGCCAGGAGTCTCCCTGCGCCCTGCGCGTCCAAGCAGCTGGCTTATCAGTTGGAGAGCCTTTTCGTCGCAGCGGAAGTCCTGCACCGACAGTATGCTGTCGGCGTTTATTATCGCTACAAGCGAGAGCTTTTCAAAATCGAATCCCTTGGTTATCATCTGAGTGCCTACCAGAATGTCGATTCGTCCAGCGGCGAATTCCTTTATCATTTTCTCTTCAGCAGACGGGCTTGCGGTAGTGTCGGCGTCGAAGCGGGCTACGGTAAGGTCGGGAAATGCTTTCTGAAGTTCTTCTTCGATTTTTTCCGTTCCGGCGCCTATTTCCGCTATGGCGGGTTCGCCGCACTGCTTGCAGTATGGGCTGAAGGAAGCCGTGTGGCCGCAGTAGTGGCAGGAGAGGGTGTTGTTGAATTTGTGGTAGCTCAGGCTGACGTTGCAGCGGGGGCATTTCGGGACAGTGCCGCAGACAATGCACTGCACGAGAGGGGAGTAGGCCCTTCTGGAGCGGAATACCATCACCTGCTCGCCGCGGTCTGCCGTCCGGCGAATCTGCTTGAGAAGCCCCCGCGAGAAAGAGCCCTGCATATTGCCGAGCCTTCTCTCCTGCACGGTGTCTATGATTTCCACTTTCGGCGGGGCGCCGGTGTGGAATTTGGAATCCAGACGCGCGAGGCCGTATTTGCCTGCGGCGACATTGTAGAGCGATTCGAGAGAAGGGGTGGCGCTGCCGAGCAGTATTCCCGCGCCGAGGCGTGTGCCGAGCATTATGGCGGCGTCGCGGCCGTTGTAGCGGGGGGCAGGGTCTTCCTGCTTGTAGGAGTGGTCGTGCTCCTCGTCTATTATCACAAGGCCCAGCTTTTTGAATGGCAGAAATACCGCCGAGCGCGTTCCCAATACTATGTATGGCTTGTCGGAGCTTCGCAGGAGTTCTATTGTCTTCTTGCGCAGCGGTACCGTTTGCTTGGAATGAAACACGAGCAGGCTGCCGCCGAAAATATCCTCCACTCTTTGCTGCAGTTGGCGCGATATTGCTATCTCGGGTACGAGCATCAGTACGCTGCGGCCCTCCTGCAACTGCTCTGCGGCGAGTTTCATATAGATTTCGGTCTTGCCGCTGCCGGTTACCCCGTGCAGCAGCACGGGTTTGCGCCGCGAGAGGCCTTCGCGAATCCTGACTTCGGTGTCTTTCTGCGCGGGAGAAAGTTCCTTGAGGCGTATAGGGCCTGCCTCCGGCCTCTCTTTTTCCGCCGCCGGTTTTCTTTTCGGCACTTTCGTGACCGCCCTTTGCAACGCCGTGCTGTAGGCCGCCTTGAAGACTTCGCCTACAGTGCACATATAATATTGCGCTATGTCTTTCCATAATTCAATCTCCCGGCCTTCGACCGGAGCCTTGTCCGCCACCGGCTCGACTTCCCTTACGAGAGTCTCGTCCATCCCCTCAGGCAGAGCGTCGAGCACCTTTTCCACCACACCCGCGGTGCTGTAATTGCGTACTTTCACCATCACCCAGCTCCCTTCCCGCGTCCCCTTCGGGGCGCTGTAGGTAAGCGTTCCTCTGAGTTTCAGAGGAAGAATCACGTCCACATATACTTTTTCGCCTCTCATATGAGTGCGAAATTAACATTTTTTTTTGCAGATAAAGAATTAAAATCTATCTTTGCAGTCCCGTTTGAGGAAAATGGTGCCATAGCTCAGTTGGTAGAGCAACGGACTGAAAATCCGTGTGTCCCTGGTTCAATTCCCGGTGGCACCACAAAAAAAGGAAACTTCGCTGAAGTTTCCTTTTTTTTGTGGTGCCGGAGGCGTCAGCGGATGTTGGGTTTTTCGATGCCGTAGTTGTTGCGGCGGTCGAGGCGGCGAAGTCGGGTGCTGAAGATTGTGGTCATCACGCCACAGAAGGCGAAGATGAGCATCGGCACGGTATAATTGTAGCGGGCGCCTTCGACGCCGGCTGCAATCGCCTCAGACACACCAGGATTAACTGCCTGCAAAACGCGGCCGATAAGAATCGGGAAGAGACACAGGCCTATGTTCTGAATCCAGTATATGAGGCAGAACGTGCTGCCGAGAGTCTTTTCACTCGTGATCTTCGGGACAGATGGCCAGAGAGCGGCACCTATCAGGGAGAAGGAAACTCCCATCAGGCAGATTGCCGCATAAGCTATAATCTTGAGCGGGAAATACTGCAGGAAAGCAAACGTGAGATTGCAGCCGAGCATTATCAGCGAACCTGTGATGAGCATCGTCGCTCCGCGTCCCTTGCGGTCGAGTATTATTCCGAAAATTGGCGTCATAAGCGCTGCGAACATCGGATACCAGCGCGAAATGCCTGCGGCCACGCCTGCGGAAACCCCGAGATTGGACTGAAGCATCTGCGTCACATAGCGTTGGAATGGTATCGCACAGGAAAAGTAGAAGCAGCAGAACATCGCTACAGTCCAGAATACCTTGCTGGAGAAAATTTTCAGTATATCCCTGGCGTGGAACGGCTCCTCCTGCTCGACTCCTGCATCGCCGCCGCGCTGACGGTCGAGCTTCGCATCAAAGAAGTCGAAGATGATGAACGCCGCAAGACCGATGACAAGGAAGATGGCGAAAGTGCTCAGTGAAGGCAGAGCCGAGGTATTGCCGTGGCGCAGGGCGATTGCGGGAGAGGCTGAAAAAGCTACGAAGACGCCTACTCTCGTCATCGAGAAGCGGATTGCCATAGCGAGAGCCAACTCCTTGCCCTTAAACCATTTGGCCACTGTCTTCTGAACAGTCGTGCCCGACATCTCTATGCCGCATCCGAAAAACATAAAGCCCAGCGTACCGAGCTTCGCCGTGCCGGGAAACGATGTCCACCACGAATCAAGCCAGCCCTGCAGCGCTGTGCCTTCGAACGAATCGCTCACTGCATAGCATTGCAGCAGGCCGCCTATTGTCATAAGTATGCCGCCCAATGTGCCGGTGTATCGCAGGCCGAACTTGTCCAGAATTATGCCGGCCACTATCAGGAAACCCATCACGTTGAGGATGAACTCTCCTCCGGAGAATGTACCGTAAATTTCAGGAGTCCAGCCTTTTGTGGCCTCCATAAGCGACTGTAGAGGAGCCACGGCGGACTCATACATATATGCCGAGAAAATGAAGATGCAGACAAGCAGCAGCACGGTCCATCGCGCCCAGGCCTTGTCGTTGAGATATCGGGATACTTTTTCCATCAGTGTAGCTTTAAGGCCGCACCTGCCCGGAGCCGGTGATGAGCCATTTGTATGAGTTCATGGCTTCCAGCCCCATCGGTCCGCGTGAGCCAAGCTTCTGGGTGCTGATGCCGATTTCGGCGCCGAGCCCGAATTGGGCGCCGTCGGTGAAACTTGTAGGGGCGTTGACATAGACGCAGGCGGCGTCCACTTCGGCTTGGAAGCGCTCCGCAGCCTCGGAGGACTCTGTGACGATTGCCTCGCTGTGGCCGGAGCCGTAGCGGGCGATGTGCCCCAGGGCCTCGTCCAGACTGTCCACCGTGCGGATAGAAAGCTTATAGTCAAGCCATTCGGTGCCGAAGCTGTTTTCATCTGCCCTCTGAAGCTTTTCGGCAGGGTGGCTGCCTTCCAGAGCGGCGTAGGCCCTTTCGTCGGCATAAATCGTGACGTTTTTCATCGCGCAGGTAAGCTGCGGCAGGTCTGCCAGACGGTCGGCGTGAATTATCAGGCAGTCCAGCGCATTGCACACGCTCACGCGGCGAGTCTTGGCGTTGGTGACAATCGCGCGGCCCTTTTCAATGTCGCCGTCGCGGTCGAAATATGTATTGACAATGCCCGCTCCGGTCTCGATGCAAGGCACCTTCGCGTTGTCACGCACAAAATCTATCAGCTTTCGTCCGCCGCGCGGGATGACGAGATCGACATAGCCCACGGCATTGAGCAGCCGGCCTGTCGCTTCGTGGCTCGGCTCAAGCAGGCTTATGCAGTCCGCAGGGGCGCCTTTCGCGCTAAGAACCTCTTTTATGAGCCCTACCGCCGCCCTGTTCGAGCAGTCGGCGTTGCGGCTGCCTTTGAGAATCGTCGCGTTGCCGCTCTTGAGACAGATGGAAAATACGTCGAACGTAACGTTCGGCCTTGCCTCATATATCATTCCTATCACTCCGAACGGTACGCTGACCCGCTTGACCTTCAGGCCGTTGGGTAGCACTCTCTCTTCCAGCGTGCGTCCGCACGGGCAGGGAAGGGAGGCTACTTTGCGCATATCGGCCGCTATTGCGGCAATGCGCTCCTTTGTGAGCTTGAGCCTGTCATACAGAGGGTCTGAAGCGTCGAGGGCCGAGAGGTCTTTCGCATTGGCCTCCAGCAGCGTATCGCATCCTTTTTCTATGGCGTCCGCCACTGCCAGCAGCACGCGGCTGCGCTCCTCGTCGCCCATCAACGCGACTTTTCGTGAGGCTTCTTTCGCTTTCTTAAAAATCTCTTCCATCTTTCTTTGCAGGTATGAATTCGGTGTGTACAGTGTTTTCAGGGTCGCGATGCAGGGAGAGCAGAATGTCCTTCGTCTTGCCGTTTGCAATCATCACCCTGACTCCTTTTGCGGCCACCTGGCCGGAAATGCCGCTCTTGCTGCCCATTCCGCCGCGTCCGCTGCTGCTTTTGCTCGTGAGAATATATTTGGAGATGTCTTCGCCGGGCTGAATCTTGCGGATCACTTCAGCTCCGGGAGTGCCCGGCGCGGCATTGTAGATGCCGTCCACGTTGCTCAGGATTATGAGCGTGCCGGCCTCCATCATAAGCGCCACCAGGCCGGAAAGTTCGTCGTTATCCGTGAACATCAGTTCGGTGATGCTGACGGTGTCGTTCTCGTTCACGATAGGGATGACTCCACAGGAGAGCATCACCTCGATGCAGCCTTTCTGGTTGTCGTACTCCTCTCCGGCCTCGAAATTCTTCTTCTGGGTCAGAACCTGCCCGATGCCTATGCCGTAATCTCCGAACAGACGGGAGTAGAGGCTCATAAGCTTTATCTGCCCGACGGCTGAGTATAACTGCCTCTGCTGCACTTCGTTAAGGGCTTCGTGCGGTGTGACTTCCTTGCGTCCGCAGGCCACCGCTCCGCTGGAAACGAGTATCACCTCGTATCCCATCTCCCTGAGTTCCACAATCTGGTCCACGAGAGAAGATACAATAGTGGTGTCGAGGGTTCCGCCCCGGCGGGTGAGGGTGTTGCTGCCTACCTTTATTACTATTCTGCGGTTCATTTCTTTATTGCTCCTATCGCTGCCGCCACGGCCTCGGAGAAGCCGCGCTCTTCCATCGCCTTCAGGCCTCTTTCTGTAAGGCCGTTCGGCGTGGTGACTTTCTTTATTTCAATTTCAGGATCGGCACCGTGGGCCATTATAAGTCGTGCCGCGCCGAGGGCGGTCTGGCAGGCCGCTTCGAGAGCCTCTTCGCGGCCGATGCCCAAACCTTCAGCGGCTTTCGCTGCTGCCCCTATGAAGCGCATCGCGTAAGCTATTCCGCAGGAGGCGAGAGATGTGCCGCAGAGCATCAGCTCAGGAGGCACTATCTGCACTTTGCCGGCAGCCGAAAACAACTCTTCGAGCATACGAAGATCGTTTTCTTCCGCGTCGACAGGGGAGATGTAGGTCATACTTTCGCCGATCTCGGCTGCAGTGTTGGGAATTGCGTAGCAGAGTTTCTGCCCCTCGGGGAGCCAGCTCTGAAGTTTGTCCGCCGCTACGCCCGGGGCGATGCTGACCACAAGAGCGTTGCTCGGAATCGCATCCTTGATGCCGGCGAGCATTTCTTCAACCTGCCATGGTTTGACGGCTATGCAGATAATGTCTGCGCCGCTGACGGCTTTGCGGTTGTCGGTGGAGGTTGTCAGCCCGGCAGCGGCAAAGCGCTGCAGTTTCTCTTCGTGGCGGGCTGTCACACAAATGTCAACAGGCCTTGTCAGAGAACTTCCTGCAAGGCCCATTGCCGTAGCGCCGCCGATATTGCCGGCGCCTATGACTGTTATTTTCATATTTACTTAGGAAGTCCGTTCTTGATGCGGTCTTCTGCGAATTCACGGGCGATTATGCCTTCAGGCACGCCTGTGGCTTTTGCTTTCTCTACGATCCAAGTGATTGTGTTGTAGATGTTTTCGACCTGTCTGAGGACATTTTCCTTGTTATAGACGGTGAAGGCTTCCTGAGCTGCGTTGATTACGCCGCCGCCGTTGATTATGAAGTCAGGGGCGTAGAGGATGCCCTTCTTGCGAAGTATCTGGCCGCATTCGTCGTCGAGGAGCTGGTTGTTCGCTGCACCGGCGATTGCGCGGCATTTGAGCTGCGGGAGAGTCGTGTAGTTGATTGTTGCGCCGAGGGCGTTAGGGGAGAGAATGTCGCACTCTTCGCTGTAGAGCTGCTCGTCGGTCACTTCTTTTGCGCCCCACTCTTCGACTGCGACTTTCATATTGGCGCGGTTTGAATGTGTTGCGACGGTCAAGACGGCACCTGCCTCGTGGAGCTGGCGGCAGAGGTCGAAACCTACGTGTCCGAGGCCCTGGAGGGCGATTTTCACTCCGTGAAGGTCGTCAGTCCCGTTGAGCTGGTTTGCGATTGCCTTGATGCCGCAGAATGCTCCGTAAGCCGTGAAAGGTGAAGGGTCGCCGCTGACTTTCTCGCGGCCGACGACATACTTCGTCTTGTGCATCACCTGGTTCATGTCTTCTACGGTGGTGTTTACGTCTTCTGCTGTGTAGTAGCATCCGCCGAGGCTTTCGACTGCCTCGCCGAAGGCTTCGAACAGAGCTTCGCTCTTCTGAGCGGGGGATGCCATAACGACACCCTTCGCGCCTCCGCAAGGGAGGCCTGCTGCGGCATTCTTGTGGCTCATGCCGCGGGAGAGGCGCAGAACGTCGAAGAGCGCGTCTTCGATGTTTGCGTATGGGTAAAGGCGGCAGCCGCCGATTGCAGGTCCGAGTTTGGTGTTGTGGACTGCGATGATGGCGTGAAGGCCGGCTTTTTCGTTGTTTACGAACAATACTTTTTCGTGCTGGTACTCAGTGATGAGATTTAATGATGTTGACATTGGTGTTGAATTTATTCGTCAAAAATACGACCCCAAAAATAATGATTTTTTTCTATGGGTATTTAATTTTTTTGAGAATCGTAATTCCAAAAATTTATTATCTTTACTTCGCGGAGAACCTTGTAAAGCAAAAACAAAATGATAAAGATATGAATGCTGAAAACAAGTATATGCAGATGGCT
>R20__coassemble_210_pt1 | contig 46476 bp, 41 predicted proteins | sample R20__metabat2_high_PE_056 | metagenome-assembled genome bin R20 | reverse complement strand
AATCCTTTACAGAAGATTTTTGAGTCGAGTTATGATAATGATAAAGTTGTGATAAATGGATATTATCCAAACGTTTGGATAATCTATCCGGAATTGGACAAACCTTTCATCGAAAACAAAAAAATCTTGGGAACTATACCAGTTTACCCGATAAGTCTCTGACACACTCGTTTCGAAACCAGCTGCAGGCATGCTCCATATCTTTGTACTCCGGACCGAGGCTCATAAAGAAGGCACCGCGCTCGTGGATGTCCCTCATCACGCAGACTTCCTCGAAATTGTGGTCTACGGCAACCATCCAGTTCTTCTGGATAGTTTTGAAGTCCTCTTCGGTAGCTGCCTCCTCTACGGAGATTGTCACCGAGTGGTATTCCTTGAACCTGGCCTTTGCGAAGAGAGGGGCGAACTCGTCCCGCTTCTTCTTCAACTCCTCCTGACGGGCCTTGTCCTTGACCTCGGGAAGGAAATAGTCCATATTGTCGATGAACCACTGGCGGCTCATCCACGAGTCGGAGTCCATCTTCGCTCCAAGCACCTTCTCTTCAGGGAAAAGAGCTTTCACGGCTTTCATCGCGACAGCTTTGCATTTCTCCTTGATGCTCATCCCCTCGTCAAGATCCGAAGGGTCATTGTCATAGACATTAGGTGCCTCGTAGCCAGCGGCTCTGTTCTCATAGGCTTTCCTCTGCTCTTCTGACAGATTGCTCAGATCCATCCCGGCGATGATGTCTCCAGCATCGGCGATACAGATGAACCCCGCCATAGGGGAGATGGTTGACATCACGTACGAGGCTCCGTCTGCGACAACACTCTTGATGCGTCCGACGTATTCCTCCTTCTTAATCTCATCGGGAGTGAACTCGCAGTGGCCGAACATCTCCATAGCATGCACCTGCGGACCGTTTGTCATAAAACGTATGACATCGTTCTTCTTGTACTTTTCCATAATCAAAATTTTGTAGATATCTATACCGTATTTTGCTGACTTACTGATTCTATCATTGTTTTCTTATCCTCAGCATACTTGCAGAAGGTCAACTCCTCCGAAAACATCTCCACGAACGGATCTTTTTCCGGGAGGCAATCCATAAGGGAAACAATCTCCTTGTGAATCGGGGCTTTTTTACCGACATACTCGGACTGCGACATCTCTCCGTCCTTGAACCGGCTTTTCAGTTCACCGCTTTCCGCCGAAAGGATTGCCAGCCTCTTCCTGATCGAGACGATGCGCCTCTTTTCTGATGTCTTGAATCTGGCGGAGAAGTCGAGAAAGTCAGAGAACTTCCTCTTTATTGATTCCTTGCGGGATTGCACCAACTTCCAGTCTGTGTACAGCCCTATCAGAAGATCTCTTGCCGCATCAACACACTTGGGAATCGCAGGGCCGCCTTCAACTCCGTTCACAAAAAGGCTCGCTCCGGGAGGGTTCCGACGGAAAAAAGTCTGCTGACGGAAGTATATCTCTTTGAAAGCGCTGTTCTGTACCGGAGAAGTCATATTTACCTTCACCTCGTATCTGTCAAAAGTCACACTCGCCCGCACTTTCACGCCGGCGACGTCGAATCCCATCTCGTCTCCGCTGTGGAATTCCTCGGGAATGGGGAGCCACTCCCCTGCCAGAGCTTCCGCCCTGATGATCTCGCGGACCGTATTGTCACGCTGTTCCTCCAAATCCTTTCTTCTGCTCATAATGAATACCGGGCGCTTTTCCTTGCCCATATATTTATACCGGAATCTGACAAATACCTTTCTTAATTAGAAAGATTGTTCCTATTTTTGCTTATATTTAACACAAATAATAATCTAATATGGCTTTTACTTACAAATATCCGCATCCGGCTGTCACTACTGACAACGTCATTTTCGGATACGACATCAAGGAGGGATTGTCCGTCCTGCTGGTTCAGAGAGGAATTGAACCGTTCAAGGGATGCTGGGCCTTCCCTGGAGGATTCCTCCAGCTGGACCCGGAAGTGGGTCCCGTAGACCAGAACGCGGAAGCGTGTGCACGAAGGGAACTCAAGGAGGAGACCGGCTTTGACGCCGCCTATGTGGAGGAGTTCGGATGCTTCTCCGATGTCGGACGAGACCCCAGGGAAAGGGTTATCACCATCGCGCACTTCGCACTTGTGAAGAAGGAGGACGTGAAGGGCTCCGACGATGCAGCGGATGCCAGGTGGTTCCCCATCGGTAGGATCCCTTCCCTCGCCTTCGACCACGACAGGATTCTGAGAGTTGCCCTGCGCAAACTCAAGGAGAAGATCCACTTCAAGCCGGTGGGTTTCGAGCTCCTGCCCGAAATCTTCACTATGCCGCAGCTTCAGGACCTTTATGAGTCAATCCTCGAATTCAAATTCGACCGCCGTAATTTCGCCTCTAAAATACTGAAACTGGGCATTCTTGACGAAGTCGGCGAGCGTCCGAAAGACGCTGGTCCCCGCATCCCCGTCCACTACTCCTTCAACAAGGAAAACTACGAAGCAATGAAAAGCAAAGGATTCCGATTGGAATTTTGATAGCCGATATTACGCCTTTTTCTTGAAAATCACCTTCTCGTTCATTATGAAGTTGATGATGCCGGCGAGGGTCATTGCGATGAAGTTGCAGATGACCATATCCCAGTCGACGGTGAGTTTCAGGAGCTGGATGAGGCCCAGTCTTATGAGCAGGACTGTGGTGTAGGAGGCGTTGTAGGCCAGAAAATGCTTCAGATAGGACTTGAAAGGCTTGCCCTTCATCCGCTCGCCCCATACCCAATGGCTGGAAATGAGGAAGTTGACGATATTGGCGCACTCAAAGGAGATTATCGGCGAGACAACGGACTCGCCGATGTAGCTTCCCTTGAACAGATAATGCGAGCATATCCACACCACCAGCATATCCGTGGCGGTGCCGAAGAGGCTGAAAGCGGTGTGCTTGCAGAAGCGCCAGAAGGTCTGTACTTTTTCCTTCTTCATCAGTCGGCGGAGCCTGTGAGCTTTTTGTCAGCCTTGCGGAAGTTCTTGATAATCTTCTTCTGGGCCTTCACGTCTTTGACCTTGCTCTTCCAGCCATCTACATACTGCCAGTAGAAACTTTCAGAGTAGTTCGCTCTCTTGTCCTTTGAGTCGGAGAAGTGTTTTTCTTCGGCCTCTGCAGCGGTCTTGAAGCGGTGGCAGTTGTCCGGAATGACTGTCTTGAAGGTCCACGGCTTGAAGAGTTCGACATTAGGGTGGCCCATCGCGTTCCAGGCTGTGCAGCCGATTTCCACAGGCAGCCAGCCGCGAAGATGGAAGACTGTCGAAAGGATTGTGTTGTCGTTGCAAACCCTTGGGAGCGAGAGGGCTTCCATAAGTTTTTCTATAGTGACCTTTTCCTGAGGCTTGCGCACGGCTACAACATCTTCCCCGAGGATTGCGTCTCCGAAGAGAAAATTCTGCATATTGGTATGCCTTACGATGCTGCTTTCAGATGCGAGAGACCTCTCTGAGGCGTATGCAAGGCGGAAGTTGAATTCGCCATCCTTCTCGGGACTGTACCAGCCGCGGGAAACTGCGTAATCTACAATGTCAGAGGATCCTGCGAAATTATCCGCATCGGAGAGATCTATTTTTCCTATTACATAATAGTTAGGAATGGTCATCACCATATCGTCAGGCACTCTCTGGGCAACCCAATGACGGCCCTGAACTACTGAGCAGATCCAGCCTTCGGCCGGGTCGGCGACGACATATGTGCGGCCGCTGCCGCTGTAGCCGTATTTCTCCACCAGCTCGCCGATTATCCCTACGGCCTCCCTTGCGCTATGGGCCTTCTTCGCCACCGCCACTCTGATGCCGTAGAGGATGCCGCCTTCCGTGAAGTCTTTGCGGTCTTCCCTGCTCGGGCAGCCGTCAGACGCCACGCAGACGCCGAATTCGTTCATAAAACTGTCGGCGACCTCCATTCCGGGAAATTCGAACCAGAGGTATTTGACATTGTCGGCACTTGCAGGGACATTGTAGATGTTGAGCATCTGTTCGCCACCATCGTCCTCGTTGTGGGCCATCATAACGGAGCCGTCAACGGTTGTGGCTTTGCCGGCGATAATGCCGAAGCAGTTGAAACATTCGTCCTGAGCGGACACGGTCACGCATACAAGCAGACAGATAAGGGTAAAGAAGCGTTTCATAACAGTTTTTGAATAGTCCCACAAAAATAGTAAAATAAATGACACCATATTTTTACTATATTTGCTGATTAATACTAAAAGGTGAAAAATGGCCGTAAAATGTGGTATAGTGGGGTTGCCGAACGTAGGCAAATCAACTCTTTTCAATTGTATAAGCAATTCTAAGGCGCAAGCCGCAAATTTTCCTTTCTGCACGATAGAGCCTAATGTCGGTTCTACGGTGGTGCCTGACGACAGGCTCTCTGTCCTGACTGAGATGTGCCACCCGAAACGCACGATTCCGGCAACTGTTGAAATTGTGGACATCGCAGGCCTCGTAAAAGGTGCAAGCAAAGGCGAAGGTCTTGGCAATCAGTTTCTTGCAAACATTCGCGAAACAGATGCCATCCTGCACGTCCTGCGCTGCTTCGACGACGAGAACGTGACCCACGTGGACGGCAGCGTCGATCCTGTCCGCGACAAGGAGGTGATCGACATCGAGCTTCAGATCAAAGACCTCGAGACTGTCACCAACCGCATAACGAAGGTCCAGAAGCAGGCCACCACCGGAGGCGACAAGCAGGCAAAGAAGGCTCTTGAGGTGCTTCTCAAATACAAGGAGGTCCTCGAGCAGGGCAGAAACGCCCGCGAAGTGTCGCTGGACAACCCCGAGGAGCAGAAGATTGCAAAGGAGTTCTGCCTTCTGACCAACAAACCCGTGATGTATGTCTGCAACGTGGACGAGGCTTCCGCCAAAGAGGGCAACGCCTATGTTGATGCCGTGCGCGAGGCAGTAAAGGGTGAAGATGCTGAAATTCTGATAATTGCAGCCAAAATAGAATCTGAGATAGCGGAGCTCGAAGACTACGAGGAAAAGCAGATGTTCCTCGAGGAGATCGGTCTTGAGCGCAGCGGTCTGGAGAGGCTCATTCAGAGGGCTTACGCTCTTCTCAACCTGCAGACCTTCTTCACCGCCGGAGCGGACGAATGCCGCGCCTGGACCATCAGCAAGGGCGACAAGGCCCCTCAGGCGGCGGGCGTCATCCACACCGATTTCGAAAAGGGCTTCATCCGCGCCGAGGTCATAAAATACGAAGATTACGTCAGCCTCAAGAGCGAAGCCGCCTGCCGGGCCGCCGGCAAGCTCCTGAGCCAGGGAAAGGACTATGTGGTGGAGGACGGCGACATAATGCATTTCCTCTTTAATGTCTAAATATCTGTAACTATATGAAAAAGACTTTATTAGCACTGTCATTCGCGCTTCTGGTCCTTGCCTCCTGCAAGGAAAAGGGCCCTGCCTTGGACCCCGTGGCCGAACCTTACTATTATAAGAACGCCACTTATTTTGCCGAGAAAAACGGAATGTACGAGCAGCTCCCCATCGGAGAAAAGGATATCGTCCTTGTTGGCGACGACTATATCGACAGAGGCCTCTGGAATGAATGGTTCCCGAGCTATTCGATGAAAAACAGGGGCATCACCTACGACGAGACCGCACACGTTCTCTACCGCATAGACAAGATTGCGGAGGGCCATCCTGCAAAACTCTTCGTGAGCGTGGGTTATTATGACGTGGTCCGCGGAGTGGGTCTGGATACTGTCATAACGAATATCTACAACATTTTCGAGCGCGTAAGCAAAGTGTCTCCTAAGACAAAACTCTACTACATCAACATTGTCGGCGCCGACCTCGAGGGTCAGAAAGCAAATGAACGCGATGCCGTGAACGCCGGCGTTCTGGAGCTCTCCCACAGCGGCCTGTTCGAATATATCGACGTGGCTGACAAGGTGAGAGGCGGCGTTGAGAGTGGCCTGTACAGCTACAACGGCGGCTACCACCTCAACGGCAAGGGCTATGAAGTCTTTTCAGCCGCTTTCGAGCGTCAGGTGGGCGAACCTTCCACCGCCCTCGGCGTGGAATATCCTTACGAGGACACCGTTTTCCCATATTACCACAACCGCACGTCCATCTTTCTGGCAAGCCCCGCCAAGTACCATAAAATCGTAATGCTGGGCAACAGCCTCAACAACAACGCTCCGTGGAACGAACTCTTCCCGGGAGTCGATCTGATAAACCGCGGCATCAGCGGCGACGTGACCCGCGGCATCCTGCAGAGAGTTCCGGAGGTGGCGGCCCACACACCGGAAAAAGTGTTCCTCCTGACAGGTCCGAACGACCTTATCAATGAACCGGAGCTGAGCGTGGAAGATTTTATGGCATCTTACAAGAAAGTCGTGGAGCGCATCAAAGAACTGATGCCAGACACTCAGCTTTACGTCCACAGCCTGCTCCCGATCAACCCCAAGAGCCGTTACTACGAAGGCTACAACGCCCGCGCGGCGGCAATCGACGCTCTTTTGGCGGAGAATGCTGAAACCTGGGGCTACACCTACATAGACCTTGTTCCCGCAATGTCGGATGAAAACGGAGATTTGAAAGATTCATATACCACAGACGGCCTGCATCTTACCGCAGAAGCCTACAAAGCCTGGGTGGAAGTTATAAAAGATTTTGTAAAGTAAACAGACATAAATATGTACAGAACACACACTTGTGGAGAACTGCGTCTTGAGAATGCAGGACAGACAGTGACCCTGGCGGGCTGGGTGCAGAAAGCCCGCAATATGGGAGCGATGAGCTTCATCGACCTTCGCGACCGCTACGGCATCACACAGCTCAGAGTTGACGAAAGCTGCAGCAAGGAGGTCAGCGAAGCGGCTTCTTCTCTCGGCCGTGAATTTGTGATTCAGGCAACGGGACTCGTAGAGGAGCGCCAAAGCAAGAACTCGAAGATTCCTACCGGAGATATCGAAATAAAGCTTACCGACCTTAAAGTCCTGAACGCCGCCCAGACCCCTCCTTTCACAATCGAGGAGACCTCCGACGGAGGAGAAGACCTGAGAGCCAAATACCGCTATCTGGACCTTCGCCGCGCTCCGCTCCAGCGGGCGCTCGCACTGCGCCACCGCCTTGCTCAGGAAGTCCGCAACTATCTTGACGGTCAAGGATTTATGGAAATTGAAACTCCATATCTCATCAAATCCACTCCGGAAGGCGCGCGCGACTTCGTCGTTCCTTCCAGAATGAACCCCGGCACATTCTACGCCCTTCCGCAGAGCCCCCAGACCTTCAAACAGCTTCTGATGGTGGCAGGCTACGACCGCTATTTCCAGATTGTAAGGTGCTTCCGCGACGAGGACCTCAGAGCCGACCGCCAGCCTGAATTCACCCAGATAGACTGCGAGATGAGCTTTGTCGAGCAGGAAGATGTCCTCAATATGTTCGAGGGTATGATGCGTCAGATGTTCAAGAACGCCATCGGCGTCGAGATTCAGAATCCTATCCCGCGTATGAGCTGGTACGACGCTATGGACTCTTACGGAAGCGACAAGCCCGACATCCGCTTCGGAATGAAGATTCACGAGATTTCCGATCTTGTCAAGGGTTGCGGCTTCAGCGTCTTCGACAGCAGCGAATATATCGGAGCTATCGCCGTGGAGGGCTGCGCCGAATACACCCGCAAGCAGCTCGACGAGCTTACAGAATGGGTGAAACGCCCTCAGGTTGGAGCCAAAGGCCTGGTTTACATCAAGATGAATGCCGACGGCTCAGTGAAGTCTTCCATCGACAAATTCTATACTCCGGAGCAGATTGCCCGTATTGCCGAAAGCTGCGAAGCGGGAAAGGGCGACCTCATTCTCGTTCTGTGCGGCGCAAAGCGCAAGACTCAGACTCAGCTCGGAGTGCTTCGCATCGAGATGGGCAACCGCCTCGGCCTGCGCGACCCTAAGGTATTCGCGCCTCTTTGGGTCGTGGACTTCCCTCTTTTCGAATGGAGCGACGAAGACCAGCGCTTCTACGCTATGCACCACCCTTTCACCGCGCCGAAGCCGGAACATATAGACTGGTACTACAGCGACCGCAAGGAAGATCTTGAAAGAGTATGCGCCAACGCCTACGACTTCGTCCTTAACGGAACTGAGCTCGGCGGAGGCAGCATCCGTATCCACGAGGCTGAAATGCAGAAGAGGATGTTCGAGATTCTGGGCATCAGCAAGGAAGACGCCGAGTATAAGTTCGGCTTCATAATCAACGCCTTCAAGTTCGGCGCTCCGCCTCACGGAGGCCTTGCTTTCGGTTTCGACCGAGTATGCGCCCTCTTCGGAGGTCAGGAGACAATCCGCGACTACATCGCATTCCCTAAGAACAATCAGGGACGCGACGTGATGATCGATTCTCCTTCAAAGATTGATGACGTCCAGATGGACGAACTCTTCCTCAAGAGCACAGCCGGGCTATAGTTTCCCGGCTGCAGCCTTGAGCGCTTCAAATACAGGTCCGTCCGTGAGGGCTGCGGGAACTCCGTCATCGCCGCCTTCGCGGACGCTCTGTACAAGAGGAATCTGGCCCAGAAGGTCCAGTCCGTACTTTTCAGCCATAGCCTTGCAGCCGTCCTTTCCGAAGATGTAATAGCGATTGCCGGGCAGTTCTGCCGGAGTGAACCACGACATATTTTCGATGATTCCGTATATAGGCTTGTTTATCTGCGGATTACGGAACATATTCACGCCTTTTTCTACGTCAGACAGAGCAACTGCCTGCGGCGTGCTCACGATTATGGCGCCGCTCAGAGGAATGTCGTGCACAAGCGAGATATGGATGTCGCCGGTTCCCGGAGGAAGGTCCAGAAGGAGGAAGTCGAGCTCGCCCCAGCGCACCTGCAGAATCATCTGCTTAAGGGCGTTGCAGGCCATCGGGCCGCGCCATATGAGAGCCTGCTCCGGGCGGGCGAAATAGCCGATGGACATCCACTTGACACCGTATTTTTCAACCGGTATCATAACCTCCTTGCAATCGTCCGTTATCTCGGCGTCGGGAGCGAGAGGGTAACCCATCTCGTCATATACCTCAACCTCCGGCACAACTTCTTCGGTACCTGTCATTTTCGGCACTGAAGGGCCATAGACATCGGCATCTGCGAGACCGACCTTGTAGCCCAGGCGCGCGAGGGTTATCGCAAGATTAACGGCAACCGTGCTCTTGCCCACCCCGCCCTTGCCGGAGGCTACGGCGATTATCTTCTTTACACCTGAAAGCTGTTCCATACCGAGCTCCAACGGCCTTTTTTTCGGCTGCGGCTGCGGTTGATTGGGATTGTAGGGACCTTTTATCTCGTTTGGATTCATATCTTTTTATTCGTTGCGATAGGTATCTTCTATCTTGGCGGCATATTTGGCCATAAGGTTGCGGCGCTTAGGCTTCAGAGTCTGGGACAACAGTCCGTTGTCGGCATTCCATTCGTCCTGGACATAGTGCTGACGCTTGATGTTCTCGTGCGGGGCAAGCGTCTTGTTCACCTTCTCCACTTCTTCGTGCAGAACGTTGATTATCTGAGGATTGGAAAGAAGATCCTCATCGGCTATGCCGCGCGCCTTGGCATACTCCTTTATCTTCGCCTTATTCGGCACGATGATGGCCGAAGCGAACTTGTGGTTCTCGCCGAACACGAAGGCGTTGTCTATGAAGTCGGACTCCTTGAGAAGGTTTTCGATCACCTGCGGAGCGATGTATTTGCCGGCAGAGAGTTTGAATATCTCTTTCTTGCGGTCCGTTATCTTGAGGTACTTGCCGTCCACGAGGGTTCCGATGTCACCGGTATGGAGCCATCCGTCCTTGTCGATTATTTCAGCCGTAGCCTCCGGATTCTTGTAGTATCCCAACATCACGTGCGGGCCGCGGGTGAGGATTTCTCCATCCTCGGCAAAGGAGAGTTCGGTGCCGGTTGAAGGCATACCCACCGTGCCGATTATGTTGACGCCGTCGGCCGGGGAGTTCACTGCGATGACAGGAGAAGTCTCGGTCATTCCGTATCCTTCGAATATTCTGAGCTGAGCGGCGTTGAATGTGCGCACTATGCGGGCCTGGATTGAAGATCCGCCTGAAACGACTATCATATCGTGGCCGCCCAGATTGTCTCTCCACTTGCTGTAAACAAGCTTGTCAAACAGCTTCAAGCGTGAGACATACAGGATATTTTTGTTATATGGGTCGAAACCGTTTGCGAACTTCCAGGCGCGCTTGTAAATGAACTTTGCGGCGCCCTTCAGATTGTTCCCCGCAGCCTCCAGTTTGCCGTACATCATCTCGAGCACTCTCGGAACCGCGCAGAATCCGTCCGCGTGGCAATCCTTGATGTCGGAAGCGATTGTGGCCAGCGATTCGGCGTAGTAGATGCTGATGCCAAGTTCCTGGAACTCGTAGTTCATCGTACGCTCATAGACGTGACACAGCGGCAGGAAGCTTATCATCCTGTGGTTGAAGTTCTTGGTCTGACGGATGGCGTGGCTGTGCGAGTTGGAGACGAGATTGTAGTGCGAGAGCATTACGCCTTTCGGAGTGCCTGTCGTGCCGGAGGTGTAGATTATGCTTACAAGGTCGTCACGGCTTATATTTTTCTTGTTGTCCTCTACCCTCTGATAGAATTTATCTTTGTTCTCACGGCCGAGCGCGAGGAGCTGCTTCATACAATAGACCGAGTCGCTGTCGTCCATCAGCATCACGTCCACCTTGCGGTCGAGGGCTTCGATGACGGGAGCTACTTTCTTATAGAGAATCGGGTTTCCGACCACTATGAGTTCTGCGTCAGAATGCGTGAAGATGAATTTGAAATCATCGGGGCTGAGGGTGCTGTAAACAGGAATGTGGACCATATGGGCCAGAGCCGTGCCCATATCGATGAAGTTCCACTCCGGACGGTTGTTGCACAGGGTTATGACCTTTGTGCCTTCGGCATAGCCACGGGCAAGAAGACCATATGCGACGCTATGGGAGCACTCGATATAGTCTTCCGTGCTGTATTTGGTCCAAACCCCTTTGATCCTTCTTGCGAGAATGTCGTCCTTCGGGGGATAACTCTTCAGATTTTCAAGAAGGTCAAATGTGCGGGTGATTTCCATTATTTCGCGATTTCCGCGTACTGCTCGGCTGAGAGGAGAGTGTCGATTTCAGCAGGGTCCGCGATGTTTACCTTGATCATCCAGCCGGCTCCGTACGGGTCTGAATTGACAAGTTCAGGGGCTCCTTCGAGCTCCGGATTCACTTCCGTGATTTCACCTGTAAGAGGCATGAAAGCGTCGGCCACTGTCTTTACTGCTTCGATTGCGCCGAAAACTTCCTCTTTGTTTACAGTCTCGCCAAGAGTCTGGATATCAACGAATACGATGTCACCGAGCTCGCTCTGTGCGAAGTCTGTGATACCTACTGTGGCGGTGTTGCCTTCGATTTTTACCCATTCGTGATCTTTGGTGTACTTGAGATTTGCAGGAATATTCATAATTCTGTATGTTTTGTGTTGTTTCTGTTATTTTTCCGATGCGAAAATAAATAATAATTTTCAATTATAGAACTTTGAGGGCTTTTTTGATAAGTTCCTCGAGTTTGTATGACGGATTTTCCTTTAGAAGCGCGGAGAGAGTCTTCTCGACAGCGGGCTTCGCGAAGCCGAGAAGAGTGAGGGCGCTGAGGGCCTCGTCGCGCACAGCGCTGCTCTCAGCCGGCCCTTCGAAGCTGAACTCCCCGCCGCCTTTGCCTATCTTGTCCTTCAGCTCGAGAATCACTCTCTGGGCCGTCTTCAGGCCGATGCCCTTGACTGCCTTGAACTTGTTGACGTCGTTTGAAAGGATGGCGGCCTTCACCTCATCCGCCGTCATTGAAGAGAGTATCATACGAGCGCTTCCGGCGCCTACACCCGAGACAGAAATAAGGTGCACGAACACTTGCCTTTCGGCCTTTGTGGCGAAACCGAACAGAATTTCGTCGTCCTCGCGGACTATATGCTGCGTATAGACCCTGACGTTCTGATCCTTTGAATTCTGCAGGGCTGAAAATGTGCTGACTGAAATCTGGAGCTTATACCCCACTCCGCAAGCCTCCACTATGGCCTCCGCCGGGGTGATTTCATCGAGTCTGCCTGTAATATATTCGAACATAAGTGTAATTTTTTGTAAAAATAGTTAATTTTGCGAGATTATGGATACAGCATCACAAATTCCTATTCTTTCCCGCCGCATATACGGCCGCGACCTGATCTATCTGGACAACGCCGCCACGTCGCAGAAGCCTCAGAGCGTCATCGATATGGAAGCGCGTATCTGGAGGGAATCCAATGCCAACATCCACCGCGCGATGCACACCCTCAGCGGAGAGATGACAGACCTCTACGAAGAGGGCCGCGAGGCCGTCCGCCGCTTTATCGGCGCCTCCTCCCGCGAGGAGGTCATCTTCACGAGCGGCGCCACAGCCTCCCTCAATCTGCTCGCCCGCTGCTTTACTGAACGCTACGTCACAAGCGGCGACAAAGTAATCGTCTCCGAGGCGGAACACCACTCCAACATAGTCCCCTGGCAGATAGTTCTCGCGGGCAAGGGAGCTTCGCTGGAAGTTCTTCCTGTGGACGAAAAGGGCGAAATCTCGCTCGAAGAGTTCGGGAAGATGCTCGACCCGCGGGTCAAGCTCGTCTCGGTAGCCCACATTTCAAATGTACTGGGAATAGTCAATCCCGTTGAGGACATAATCCGCATCGCCCACTCGAAAGGTATTCCGGTGGCCCTTGACGGAGCGCAGGGCATTGTCCACGAAAAGGTTGACGTTCAGAAGCTTGACTGCGATTTCTACGCATTTTCAGGCCATAAGATATATGCCCCTACGGGGACAGGCGTCCTCTACGGAAAGATGAAATATCTGGAGGAGATGCCTCCTTTTATGGGCGGAGGCGATATGATTGACAAGGTGACATTCGAAAAGACCACTTTCGCCCCGCTGCCGCTCAAATATGAGGCCGGCACGCCGAACTTCGTGGCGGCCGCCTGCTACGCTCCGGCGCTCGAATATGCCGCCTCTGCCGCCGTGGACCCCGAAATCGTGCCGTTCCTCCTTGAGGAACTGCCGAAAATCGAAGGCCTGCGTCTCTACGGAACCCCGCAGGATGTCGCCCGCAAGGCGCCTGTCTTCTCCTTCACGGTGGAAGGCACGCACCCTTCGGACATAGCCCAGATACTCGACAAACTCGGCATAGCCGTGCGCAGCGGCCACGTCTGCGCCGAGCCCCTTATGGCCCGCTACGGCATAACCGGAGTCTGCCGCGCCTCCTTCGCTCCGTACAACACCCTGCAGGAGGCTGAAGCCTTTGTAAAGGCTCTAAGGAGGGCCGTGGATATGTTAAGATGAAAGAAGTATCAGTGATAGAACAGGAAATAATCGATGAATTCGCCGTTTTCTCAGACTGGATGGAAAAATACGAATACATTATCGATTTGGGCAAGAACCTTCCTGTAATAGACGAAAAACAGAAAACGGATGACAACCTGATAGAGGGCTGCCAGTCGCGCGTATGGCTTGCCTGCAAGGTAGAGGACGGCCTGCTGCGCTTTACGGCAGACAGCGACGCCATCATCACCAAAGGCATAATATCTTTGCTGATAAGAGTTTACGACGGCTGCAGCCCTGAGCAGGTTCTCGCCTCCGATTTTGGATTCATTGAAAAAATAGGTTTGAAGGAAAACCTCTCTCCGACAAGGGCTAACGGCCTTGTGTCGATGATCGGGAAAATAAGGAAATATGCCACAGAATACTGCGCTTGAAGCTGACGTTGTCCGCGCCCTGCGTCAGGTCTATGACCCTGAAATTGCAGTGAACATCTACGACCTTGGCCTCATCTACGAAATGAAGATAGATGACGACAACAAGGCCTTCATAAAAATGACGCTGACGGCGCCCAACTGCCCGATTGCGGACGATGTGCTGCAGCAGGTCAGGGAGGCGGTGGCGGACGTTCCGAAAATCACCGGAGTCGAGGTGCAGCTCGTCTGGGAGCCGCAGTGGACAACTAAAATGATGAGCGAAGAGGCGCTCCTCGAACTTGGACTTTTGTAGCAGATGATAATACTGGGACTTGGCACAAATCTGGGAGACCGCGAGTGGAATCTCGAGCAGGCGAGGGCGCTTCTTGGCGAGGCGCTGCACTGCGATATGCTCTGCTCTCAGATTCTCGAGACCGAGGCCGTCGGATTCGACGGACCCGCCTTTCTCAATCAGGCCGTCGGCTTTCAGGCCGACATCGAGCCTCTTGAGCTTCTGGACATCTGTCAGGACATCGAGCGGCAGATGGGCCGTCCCGCCCACAAGGCGCAGTTCGACCCGGAAGGCAGAAGAATTTACGAAAGCCGCACGATAGATATAGACATACTGATTTTCAATGGTTTGAATATCAACAGTGAAAGACTGACCGTTCCGCATCCGCAGATTGTGGAGCGGCCATTTGTAAAAGAATTATTAAATGATTTGACAATATGACACAGGAAGAAGTTTTCAAAAATCTTGTTGCACACGCAAAAGAGTACGGGTTTATTTTCCCTTCAAGCGAAGTTTACGACGGACTGAGCGCAGTCTATGACTACGGCCAGATGGGCGTCGAGATGAAGAACAACATCAAGAAATATTGGTGGGAGGCTATGGTTCACCTCAACGACAATATCGTCGGCATCGACTCCGCAATCTTTATGCACCCCCGCATCTGGGAGGCGTCAGGCCACGTCGGAGCCTTCAACGACCCTCTGATCGACAACAAAGACAGCAAGAAGCGCTACCGCGCCGACGTCCTCATCGAGGATTATCTCGCGAAGCTCGAGGAGAAGATGAACAAGGAGGTCGAGAAGGGTCGCCGCAAATTCGGCGAAGCCTTCAACGAGGAGCAGTTCCGCGCCACAAATCCCAACGTCCTTCGCAGCAAGACCAAATACGACGAAGTGCACGAGCGTATGACAAAAGCTCTCAACGACAACAACCTGGCAGAGCTTCGCCAGATAATCGTGGACTGCGAGATCGCCTGCCCTATTTCAGGCACCAAAAACTGGACTGAAGTGCGCCAGTTCAACCTTATGTTCAGTACTCAGCTTGGCAACGTCGACGGCGGCGTGGGTACAATCTACCTCCGTCCTGAGACCGCCCAGGGCATCTTCGTCAATTTCCTCAACGTTCAGAAGACCGGCCGTATGAAGGTTCCTTTCGGTATCGCGCAGATCGGCAAGGCTTTCCGCAATGAAATCGTGGCACGCCAGTTCATCTTCCGTATGAGGGAGTTCGAGCAGATGGAGATGCAGTTCTTCGTCCGTCCGGGCGAGGAGATGAAGTGGTTCGCAAAGTGGAAGGAGACCCGTCTGGCCTGGCATAAGGCTCTCGGCCTTGGAGAGGAGAAATACCGCTTCCACGACCACGAGAAGCTCGCCCACTACGCAAATGCCGCAACCGACATCGAATTTGACTTCCCGTTCGGCTTCAAGGAACTCGAAGGCATCCACAGCCGCACCGATTTCGACCTTAGCCAGCACCAGAAGTTCAGCGGCCGCAAGATTCAGTATTTCGACCCTGAGACCAATGAGAGCTATGTTCCTTACGTAATCGAGACCTCCATCGGTCTGGACCGCACGTTCCTCGCAATCCTCTCCGCAGCATACGACGAGGAGGCTCTGGAAGGCGGCGAGACACGCGCCGTGCTCCACCTGCCTGCCTGCATAGCTCCGGTCAAGCTCGCTGTGCTGCCGCTCGTCAAGAAAGACGGCCTGCCTGAAAAGGCCCGCGAAATCCTCGACCTTCTGCGCTTCGACTTCAACTGCCAGTACGACGAGAAAGACTCCATCGGCAAGCGCTACCGCCGTCAGGACGCAATCGGAACCCCGTTCTGCGTCACCGTGGACCACGATACTCTTCAGGATGGCTGCGTGACAATCCGCTACCGCGACACGATGACCCAGGAAAGAGTTCCTATCGAGAAGCTCCACACGATTGTCAGCGAGAAGATCAGTATGAGGCCTCTCTTCCAGCAGATTCACAAAATCAACTCCTAGAGGGAAGTATCAGACACGTTCAAGCATCTATTTGTGTCTCAAATGGCGAATTTCTTCATTTGAGACACATTTTTGGTCTCCAGCGTGTCTGAAATGATGATTTTTTTCATTTGAGACACGTTCAAGACTCAAAACGTGTCTCACAAAATAGAAAAAGAGGTCAACTTTTTTAGTCGACCTCTTTTTTTGGCGGTGAGGGGGGGATTCGAACCCCCGGTACGGTAATCCCGTACGTCAGTTTAGCAAACTGGTGGTTTAAGCCACTCACCCACCTCACCTTATTACCGGGGCTCTGCCCCGAACCCCGCCGCTACGGGCTTGCTAACGCACTTCCCTGCCCTGCTCGCCCTTCGCTAGCCGCTGATGCGGCTTATTACACGTCCTCCGCCGGGCGTCTGATGACGCCTTACTAACGTCATCGGCGAATTGATTGGGATGCAAAGATACGGATTTTATTAAAGAGAGCAAATAAAAGTCAATTTTTTTGCAAATTCAAAAATCTGCAATACCTTTGCAGTCCACAATCGGGATGTGGCGCAGTTGGCTAGCGCACTTGGTTTGGGACCAAGGGGTCCTCCGTTCGAGTCGGAGTATCCCGACATAAAAAAAGCGGCTGAGTTTCAGCCGCTTTTTTATTTTGTCCCACGCTATCTTCCCATTCCGCCGGGGCCGAATCCGCCGCCGCCTCCCATTCCGCTCGATGTGCCGACGTTGGTGATTGAGCTGCTGACGGTAAAGGATGCGAGCGAAGTGCCGCCGCTCCACTTGCCGCCGTCATAATAGAAGAGGTATTTGTCGCCGTAGGAACTCAAGGTACCGTTCTTTTCAATCGTGTAGCTGCCGTTAACCAATTTAGGGGTGCTGACAATCATTCCCTGAGAGCTTGCTCCGCAAGGGAACTCGATCGTGAAAACAGGAGACGAATTGCTGTCCAGAATCGATACGAGTTTGCCTTTGTTGGCTGATATTCCATTGTAAATCAGCGTATTCTGTTTGCAGCTTGACGGAGAGTAAACGGCGCCTCCGATACCTGCCACAATACCGCCGTTGATCTGAAGAGTGGATTTTGCACCCGGATTGTCGTTGTCGAGGGCCGCCTCACGGTCGCTACCCACAGAGAATACATATCCGCCGTTGATGTAGATGTCTCCGTTGGAGTCGATGCCGTCATTGTTGAGCGAGTAACAGAAAGTTTTTCCTCCGTCTATCGTGATGCAGTTTGCGGCGTTCATCGCATCGTCGTAGGCATAGCTGTAAACTTCGCCGCCTGAGATAGTGATTTCATCTTTGCTCTCAATGCCTTCGGCTCCTTCATTCTTACCCGTAACAGCCACTGTCACAGAACCTCCGGAGATGTTTATATTGCCGTCGGCCTTTATGCCCTTCGGGTCTGAATCAATATTTCCGTAGAGGAACTGGGCGCCGGTTGTGGTGGCTTTTATCGTGCCGCCTGAAATATTTATGTCTATGTCGGCATTGATGCATTTGCCGCCCTTTCCGCTGCTTTTGAGAGTGAGGTCTCCGCCACAGATGAGAACACTGCCGTCGGCCTTCATACAAGATGGAGCTGTCGTGTCCTTCTCTTCATCGTCGTATTCGGCGTCACCTGTCGTGTTGAGTTCCAGTGTACCGCCGTTGATGCGTATGTTCTGGTCTGTATTGATGCATTTGCCTGCGGTAGAAGCTATATTTGCATAGATGTAGCCGCCGTCCATATAGAATCCCAGAAGGTTGCCGTCGGCATCCGCGTCTTCGTCATCACCGTTGCAGTGGATTGCGTCTTTCGCCGCTGATTCAACAACTATTGTAACGCCCGGTCTTATCCAGATGTAGCCGTCGGAGCAAATTGCATGCTTCTTGTTTCCTTTGACCTTCAGAATGCCGGAGCCGCTGAATATCTGGTTGCCTTCGGTGAAGATGGCTGCCTTGCGGTCTTCATCCGCCTTTGTTGTCTCGTCGATATACCACACGTCGTCCGAATAGCTTGAGGCGTCGGCAACAACGTTTGTGGTGCCTTCCGCCAGATGGACGAATACTCTTTTCTTGCACTGGCTGTTGATGGCGGGACCTTTTGTGCTTGTCAGTTCCAAGCCATCGAGGGTCAGCTTGAATTTCTTCTCTCCATATATTTTAACGGAGCCGTCGGTTGAGGTGCCCTTGAGTACCACCTCGGCGTTTTTTCCGCCAGGAGTCAGAAAATCAAGCACCACGTCAGCTCCGACAGTGTGGCTGTAATCCACTTTGTTATAGGAGGTTTCAATTGTGGCACTTTCACCGTTGAACGTGACGGTCACCTTGTTTGAAAAATTATTGCCGGACGCGTCCCAGTAAATGTCTTCGTTGTCGTTGTCCACCTTGTCTGAAGAAATGTCGGTGGCTTTTGCCCCCGAATAGGAGGCAATAGTACCGTCGAGCGGGCTCTCGAGAGTGCTCTTGGTTATCGATTCGGTGTCTTTGTTGATTTTGTTTCCATTGGGGTCGAGTGATCCTGAACAGGAAAGGCAGCAAAAAAGTGCGGCTGCTGCAACTGCTGATAATAGTACAGGTTTCATCGTTTTATGTTTTTGACATCGAAGCCCTTAATCAAAGCCCGTACCAAAACTTTTCAAACCTGCCAAGTTTCCATTGTCATTATTAAATTCTAAACCCCTGTCTGCTTCGGGCATTTCCCGAAGCACTCGGCTGTTTCAGACACGCGTATTGATTATGACAATCAAACATTGTAATAAGCAGCTATTCTTATTGAAAAAAGTTGCAATATCAATAAACTTTATCTATTTTTGCACTTATGAAGGAGCGAAAGATACGGGCATATAGGAATTATTTTACAGACTTTATCAAAAGTCTCTCGGAGCCGGAGTCCAGAAAAGTATTCTATGTGCTCGATATGCTGAAAACTCAAGAGCGGCTGTCTGAGAAATTCGTCAAGCACATAGAGGATGGAATCTTTGAACTTCGTGCAGAGTATGGCAGCAATATCTTTCGTGTGTTCTTCATATTTGACGATGGCAACGTGGTGCTTCTGTTCAACGGATTCCAAATAAAATCGCAGAAGACACCAAAGCAAGAGATAGACCTGGCAAGGAAACTTAAAAGAGAATATTATGATGAAAAGGGAAAGTAACATAGTCGATATCGACGCAATGATGGACGAGCGCTTCGGTGCGGTCGGTACGCCTGAAAGGGAAAAATTCCGCAAAGAAGCCTACAGCTACTGCGTAGGCCAGCTCATTATGGAAGCCCGCAAGCAGGAGCATATGACTCAGGAAGAACTTGCCGTCAAACTTGGCACGAACAAGTCCTACATCTCCAGAATCGAGAAGGGTCAGATTGAGCCCGGGGTAAATACCTTCCTTAGAATAATCGATGCCCTTGGGCTTCGCTTCGAGATAGTCCGCCCGATGATCCTATCCACCTATCAAGGCGTATAAATTGCATTGGATTGCTGCAATGATACCGGATATTGAGTTCATACAGAAAAGTTTCGACAAGTTCAACGCGCTCTGCTTCGAGGGTGCATTACCGCCTGTGGCTCTGAAACTTAGCCGTGCGCGGACCTTCATCGGAAAATTGACATACACCGGTAAAAGGGACCTCTTCGGCAATGTGGTTCCGCAAGAAGACTTTTGCATAAGAATCAACACCTGCTATGATCTGCCGGAAAACGAATTGGAGGACGTGATTATTCACGAAATGATCCATTATTACATTATAAGGAATCGCATCCACGACACATCTGCCCACGGCAAGGTTTTCCGCAGGATTATGAAAACAATCAATTCGAAATACGCCAGGAACATTAGCGTATCTTATCGAATCAAAACAAAACCCGCCCCTTTGTTCCACGTGGAACTTTTACCTGCCAAAATACACAAGCAAAACTGAAATGTCGGCAGGGCTGACACCGGAAATTCTGGAGGCCTGCGCGATTGTACAAGGACGATAGCGGTTGAGTTTTATCCTGCACTCCATAGAAAGAGACTGCACTTTCTGAAAATCGAAATCCTCAGGGATGGCCAAATCTTCAAGTCTAAGTATTTTCTCCGCTATTTTCTTTTCTCTTTCTATATATCCGGCATATTTGACGCGAATTTCCGCACTTTCTAGAACTTCATTATCGTCAGTGAAAGTTCCACGTGGAACAACACTGCATATGCCTTTTATTTCAACATCTGGCCTCGTGAGTATATCGTCCGCTTTTTTGGATATTGAAAGAGGTGCAGAACCTACAGATTCGAGATAGGGGTTAATAATTTCCGGCTTTAAGGAGAGTTGCTTAAGGGTATCTACTGTCTTATCGACAGCTTCATATTTCCTCTCCATTGTTTCATACCTGAAATCATCTACCAGCCCTATATTGCGTCCTTTAGGGGTTAATCTCAAATCGGCGTCATCTTGCCTCAAAAGAATCCTGTATTCAGCCCGCGATGTAAACATCCTATAAGGTTCATCGACGCCTTTAGTTATAAGATCGTCGATCAAGACGCCAATATAAGCTTCATCTCTTTTGAGGATAAACGGCTCCTCCCCTTTTAATTTCAGGTGGGCATTTATACCGGCCATCAGGCCCTGCGCGGCAGCTTCCTCATAACCCGTTGTTCCATTGACCTGGCCTGCCAGATAAAGACCTTCCACAACTTTGGATTCGAGAGTTGCCTTAAGCTGGGTAGGATCGAAATAATCATACTCAACAGCATAAGCTGGTCTGAAAATACGGACATTCTCCAGCCCCTTTATCGCCCTTAAAGCTTCTATCTGGGTCTCCAAAGGAAGAGAACTTGAAAAGCCCTGAAGATAATATTCGTTAGTATTCCAGCCCTCAGGTTCAAGGAAAAGCTGATGGGCATCCTTGCCTGCAAAGGTCCTGAGTTTATCCTCTATTGAAGGACAGTAACGGGGCCCGATTCCGTGAATCTTTCCGGTAAAAAGAGGCGAGCGGTCGAAACCGGAGCGGAGAATATCGTGCACCTCGGGATTGGTATGGACAATATAGCAGCACTTTTGACGCTGCAGCTGCTGAACCGAAGAAGGGACCGGAAGAAAAGAGAATCTTGCCGGAATGGAATCACCTTCCTGCTTCTCGAGCTTTTCCAGATCAAGAGAGCGCGCGTCTATTCTCGGAGGAGTGCCGGTCTTCATCCGGGCGGTGGTGATGCCGGCGTCTGTCAAAAATTTGGACAGCCCGTTTGAAGGGAGCTCCCCTATCCTTCCGCCCTCGGCCATTTCTGTCCCGATGAAAAGCCTGCCTTCGAGGAAAGTTCCGCACGCAATAATGACCGATTTGGCTGAAAATTCCGCGCCCATCCTCACGCGGAGGCCGTAAATTTTCGATTCTCGGAGAGTTATCGCGCTTACTGTATCTTGCCAAATATCTAAGTTACAGGTACTTTCGAGGACTGCGCGCCAATTCGCGCTGAAAGCGCTTTTGTCACATTGAGCCCGGGGACTCCACATAGCCGGTCCCTTGCTCCTGTTGAGCATTCTGAATTGGAGTGTTGACTGGTCCGTTACTATGCCAGTAAAGCCACCAAGAGCATCTATTTCTCTGACTATCTGACCTTTAGCTATACCACCGATAGCGGGATTGCAGGACATTTGAGCAATCTTGTTCATATCCTGCGTAATCAGAAGCACCCTGGAACCGAGACGTGCGGCAGCAACCGCAGCCTCACAGCCGGCGTGCCCCGCTCCTACCACTATTATATCATAGTCCCCTGTCATAAAGTTTAAGGCATCTGTTTTCGGCGGCTCTCATTTTTTTCTGCTTGCTCTCGGTCACGTCGTCGTATCCGATAAGGTGAAGCAAGCCGTGGGCGATTACTCTCAGAAGCTCGCGCTCGAAACCCTCGCCATAGGACTCTCCGTTGGCACGGACAGTATCGATAGATATGTATATGTCGGCACTTACCCCTTCCCTGCCCTTTTCCATCAGAAAATCTTCACTGTTGTCAAAAGTGATGATGTCGGTCAGATAGTCGTGACCGAGGAATTTTTTGTTGATATCAAGAAGATACTGATCCGAGCAAAAAATGTAATTCATCTCACCCATCGCATAGCCTTCAAGAGCTGCAACAGTCTTCAACCATTTTGAAATTTTGCGTTTTCCTTTTAAATTGAACGGAATATCTTCAGAAAAGAATCTAACCATTGATTTAATTTTATAACTTTGTGAGTTGCAAAAATAGTAAGAAAACTACTCAAATTTATAAAATTATGTCAAAAGTAACAGTTATCGGCGCCGGCAACGTAGGCGCAACTTGTGCAAATGCCATTGCACATATGAAAGTTTGTTCAGAATTGGTTCTCCTCGACATCAAGGAAGGCGTTTCTGAGGGCAAGGCAATCGATATGATGCAGACTGCCAAAATGTATGGCTTCGACACCCGTATCGTTGGCGTTACAAACAAATATGAAGCTACCAAGAACTCTGACGTGGTTATCATCACATCAGGTATTCCGCGCAAACCTGGTATGACCCGCGAGGAACTCATCGGCGTTAACGCAGGTATCGTCAACGGCGTTGTTTCAAACGCTCTCAAATACTCCCCAAAGGCTATTTTCATCATCATCGCCAACCCTATGGACACGATGACCTACCTGACTCTCAAGTCAACAGGCCTTCCTAAGAACCGCGTAATCGGTATGGGCGGACAGCTCGACAGCAGCCGTTTCTGCTACTACCTGAGCCAGGCTCTCAAGGCAGCTCCGAGCGACGTTGAAGGCATCGTCATCGGCGGCCACGGCGACACCACAATGATTCCGCTGGTAAGCAAGGCAACATACAAGAGTGTTCCTGTTACCAAGGTCCTCAAAAAGGCTGTATATGAGAAAGTTGTAGCTGACACAATGGTCGGCGGCGCAACTCTTACTAAACTTCTCGGCACATCTGCCTGGTACGCTCCGGGAGCATCTTGCGCAGTTATGGTGAAGAGCATCCTCCTCGACGAGAAGAAGGTATTCCCTTGCTGCTGCTATCTGGAAGGCGAATACGGACAGGAAGATGTCTGCATCGGCGTTCCTGCAGTGATCGGCAAGAAAGGCTGCGAGAAGATTCTCAAATACGAATTGACCAAGGAAGAGAAGGCCGCTTTCGAAAAGAGCGCAGCAGCTGTAAAGAATGTTAATAAAGTACTTTACGATTCAAATATCTTAACACGCTAATTTTTAGCAGTTTAACATATTTGCTGCAAAAATTTATCAACAATTTTGTTTGTAGAATAAATTTTTCTTTGTACTTTTGGCAGTCGTATGCGGATTTTGGGGGAATTTCCCGGCCGCACGGTAACCGAAAATATTAAAAGAACAACAATATGGAAGTAAAGAAAAGCCCTAAAGCAGATCTCGAAAGCAAGAAGCTTTTATTCAGAGAAATCGGTCTTATTGCAACCCTCGCGGTAGTGCTCGTAGCATTCGAATGGTCAACATCAGAGAAAACTGAGGTCATCGACCTTTCAGCTGAAGCAGTAGTCATCGAGGAAGACGAAGTGCCAGTAACTCAGGAGCAGCAGGAACTCCCTCCGGAGATGCCTAAGATTCCTGTCCTTTCCGACGTTATCGACATCGTTGACGACGACATCGAAATTGCAGACGACCTCGTAATGAACCTCGAGGATGACAAGAACCTCGGTGTTGAAATTATGGACTACCACGCTGAAGTTGCAGAAGAAGTCGTTGAAGAAGAAGCTATTCCGTTTGCTCTCGTAGAGGAGAAACCTAAGTTTCAGGGCGGCGACGCCAACAACTTCTCAAAATGGGTGAACTCACATCTGAATTACCCTGAAATTGCGAAGGAAAACGGCGTGCAGGGTCGTGTAACCCTTCAGTTTACAGTAAACACTGACGGTTCCGTAAGCAACGTTACAGTTCTCCGCGGTGTTGACTCATCTCTCGACAAGGAGGCAGTTCGAATCGTATCGAGCTCACCTAAATGGACTCCTGGCCGCCAGAGAGAAAGGCCTGTAAAGGTTACCTACACATTCCCTGTAATCTTCCAGTTGAGATAATTTTTCAAAACTTTAATCGAGGGCGAGTCCGAAAGACCCGCCCTTTTTTAACTGAAAAACAATATATTACGATATATGAAAAAGATCCTCTTTTCTTTGGCTCTCGTTGCCGTTTGCGTAAATTCCTTCGGTGAAGGACGTCTTCGCGACTACGGCATCGCTCCGGGCGTTTTCAAACCAGGCAAATACAATGCGATAACTGACGTACCGGGCGTAAAGGTCGGCCACGTCACACTCATTGAAGGCGACAGCATCCGCACCGGCGTCACCGCAATCGTGCCGCACGAAGGCAACATTTTCAAAAAAAAATGTCCTGCAGCTGTTTATGTAGGCAATGGATTCGGCAAACTTGCCGGCACTACTCAAGTCAAAGAGCTTGGAAATATCGAAACTCCTATAATTCTGACAAATACACTCTCTGTTGCGCAAGGTCTTGAAGGCGTTATAACCTACACTCTAAGCCAGAAGGGAAATGAGAATGTAAGAAGCGTCAATGCGGTAGTCGGTGAAACCAACGACGGTGAACTCAACGACATCAGAGGTCGCCACGTAACCGCAGCTCACGTGGTTGAAGCAATCAACAAAGCGCAGAGCGGCCCTGTTGAAGAGGGTTGCGTAGGTGCCGGAACCGGTACCGTGTGCTTCAGCTGGAAGGGCGGCATAGGCACATCGTCGCGCGTGCTTCCGAAGGCATACGGCAGCTGGACAGTAGGTGTACTGGTACAGACTAACTATGGTGGAATCCTTGAAATAGAGGGAGTTCCGATCGGACGCAGACTTGGAAAATACAGCTTCAAGAAAAATGTCGAAGACCCCAACTACCTGCTCAACCCGGACGGAAGCTGTATGATGGTTATCTTCACTGACGCCCCTCTTGACGCGCGCAACCTCGAGCGCCTCGCAAAGCGCGTAATGATGGGTCTGGCGAAAACCGGCGGCATTGCTTCCAACGGAAGCGGTGATTATGTAATCGCTGTAAGCGTCAATCCGGACAACCTGATAGACGAAAACAACACTAAATATTATTATCCTACACTGCTTCACAACGACGATATGAGCCCGCTCTTCGAGGCCGCGATCGAATGTACCGCAGAAGCTCTCTGGAATTCTATGTTTGCTGCAAAGACAACAACCGGATGCGGCAACACAGTTGAAGCGCTTCCTGTCAAGGAAGTTGTCAAACTGATGAAAAAGCCTGTGCTTTAATGTACGAAACAGTTGATACTCATCAATATACAGCTGTATTTGCAGCTGTGGTCACTCGGCAACAGGACGAACGCCGTGTTGCCGAGTATCTTGATGAGCTGCAATTTCTGGCCCTTACGGCAGGAGTGGTGGGGGACAAGAAGTTCACACAGAAACTCGATCACCCCAATTCCCACACATACATAGGCCCGGGCAAACTGCAGGAGATCAACACCTATGTGAGGATGAACGAGATAGACTACGTCATATTCGATGACGAGCTCACTCCCTCACAGATGCGCAACGTTGAAAAGGAACTGAACTGGAACAGCGACCACAAATGCACGGTCGTTGACCGCACCGGTCTTATTCTTGACATATTTGCGGACAGAGCGCAGACAGCATATGCCAAAACCCAAGTAGAACTTGCTCAGTATCAATATCTTTACCCCCGACTGACCGGTATGTGGACACACCTCGAAAGGCAGAGGGGCGGCAAGGGGGGTCTGAATATGAGAGGCCCTGGCGAAAGCCAGCTGGAGACCGACCGGCGCATCGTTCTCGAAAAAATTTCCCGCTTGAAAGAGCAGCTTTCCAAGATAGACCGTCAGATGGCCTCACAAAGGTCAAATAGGGGCCAAATGGTGAGGATTTCGCTCGTGGGTTACACCAATGTAGGTAAAAGCACAATTATGAATATTCTGGCTAAAAGTGACGTTTTTGCGGAAAACAAGCTTTTTGCCACACTTGACACCACTGTAAGAAAGGTTGTCATTGAAAATGTGCCTTTCCTGCTGAGCGACACCGTCGGCTTCATCAGAAAACTCCCGACACAGCTTATTGAATCATTCAAAAGCACCCTTGACGAAGTACGCGAAGCGGACATACTGATGCACGTGGTGGATATCTCCCACCCGGATTTTGAAGACCAGATCAAGGTTGTCAATCAGACACTTAAAGACATAGGAGCCGGCGACAAGCCCGTGTTTATGGTATTCAACAAGGTTGACGCATACTCCTACGAGCCCTTCGACGAATTCTCGATGAAAGAGAAAACAATCAGAAACTATTCAGTAGAAGAGCTTAAAAATTCCTGGATATCAAGGGAAAACACCCCTTGCATATTCATTTCGGCAAAAGAAAAGACCGGCATCGACAAACTCAGGAACGACCTCTACAAAATGGTGGCGGAAATCCACGCGGGACGCTGGCCGTTCAACAATTTCCTTTGGTAAAGTCAAGTATTGCCTTTACGGTTTCCTGCTGATTTTCGATGAAAGCATTGTGGCCTGTGGACGGTATAAGTCTGTAGGTCACTTCTTTATAGTTTGATTTCATCTGCTCGACCCTTTCAAACGGAAGGTAGTTGTCGTGGTCGCCGTGTATAAGCATAAGAGGTACAGGAGGATGCTGCATCACGCCTTCGAGATTCGGACGCGAGGCAATACCCCTTACAGAGGCTATGATTCCCTGCGGATTATGCGTTTCACAGAGCTCTACGGTCTCTCTTATCTTTTCATCGCAGCGGCGGAGGTTTTCCTCGTAGTACATCTTCGGTATCGAGGCGCTTGCCAGCAATTCGAGTTTTTCGGCCTCTATCACTTTGATTTCTCTCTGACGGTTGGAAGCAACATCCGGCGCGTCAGGATAGGGGTGGGAACTCAAAAGAATTGCTTTTTCAAAGCGCTCAGGCCGCTCGCGCAGACATTCGAGGGTGATGTAGCCTCCCATTGAATGACCGGCCAAAATCGCCTTGCCTACGCCGCATTTGTCAAGTACGTCACATATTACAGGAACGTCGAACTCCACGGAATTTACTATGGCGCCTTTCGAATCGGCCGGGGCGGAATCGGTAAGACCGTGGCCCGGCAAGTCGAGAGTGATGATTCTGAAATTCTCCTTCAACTCCTCAATCAACTCATTGAAAACATACATTGTCTCAAGATAACCGTGCAGAAGCATCAGCACGGGTTTCTCGACAGAAGAAGGAGTCTCATCCTTCGTGTCCCACATATGGACACTTATTCCGCCCGCTATAACGAATGATTCCATCTACTTTTCGATTTTAAGACACTGAACGGAGACAGCCTTGTATTCACCGGGACCATCCACCACGATTTTAACGGCCTGTACGGGCTTTTTTATATCGTTTATAACAACTCTGTTATACATATTGAAACTGCCGCAATTCTCGAAATTCGAGCCGTCGAAGCTGATTTCAACGTGGCCTTCCGTAACTCCGAAGAAATTGTTTACAGGGTCATTTGTCTGAACGGTGATTTTGCCGCAGCAGACAGGTTCTTCGAAAGAATACAGGATCCAATCTCCTTCAAGGGGATATTTTGCAGTGCGCATATAGCGGTTAAAATCATATTGCTCCAGATTGGTCATAGGGAAACGAGGGTGCGCACCACACGAAGACGTGACCTTCGTAGCCGGAGTCAAGTATTTGTGGCTCTGAGGGATATCCATCGCGATACTGCTCAGGTCTCCATAGAAGGTGGCAAACCTCAGATTTTGCGGATCGTTGCTGAAGACGGGACCGGTCACTACAGGAGAATTGAGGGTAGGGGCGCTGCCGTCTGTCGTATAGCGTACGACCATATTGTCGTAAGGCGCGGTTGCGCTGACCTTCCAGCAACCTCCCTCTTCTGAAGGCTCGGTAACATCCATATTCGGATAAGGGATGCGGAAACGGATGCCCATATTGAGCATTCTTTCGAAATGTGATTTGTCAAGACGCTTGTCAAAATCAGTATACTCTCTTTTTTCCTGAGGAGTCCAACCTATTTCCGCAAGTGCACAAAGGCGCGGGAACATCTGATATTCAGCAAAATGCGGAGGGAAGAAGAGCATTTCGGTCCAAAGGCCGGCTTGCGGCCCGAGGACATATTTTTCATTTTCCGGTGCAATCCCCAAAGAAGCGACCGGGTCGAATGAATAGATTTTATCCATAGAAACGATGGCAGCCCAGGTGTGGCCTCTCTCCGGCAGGGAGTATTTCATATCGATGTAGCAGAACTCACTTATCTGCATAACTGTCGGAAATCCCAGATTGACGGAATTTATACCCGCCTTCTTTCCTCTCCAGGCAACGACCATATTGTCGCGGGAAATGTTACCGACCGTGATATCGTCCCAACCTGCTATCTTTTTGCCGAACTTCGCGCATATCTTTTCCATACGCTCGACGAAATATTGCATCAGCTGCTTCTCGTCGGAGTATCCCATCTTTTTCATAAGCGCCTGGCATTCAGGGCAGTATTTCCAAGAGTCTGTTGCAACCTCATCACCTCCGATGTTGATGTATTGAGAAGGGAAGAGCGATGCAACCTCCTTCATTATATTTTCGAGAATCTTGTAATTGTTCTCATTGGCCACACAGAAAACATTCTTGGATTCACCCTGAACGCTCAGAACGTCGGCATCGTGCCGGCACAGGATCTCGGGATAAGATACGGCAATGCTCTTGGAGTGACCCGGGAGATCGATTTCAGGTATGATTTCTATATTTCGCTGCGCTGCATAAGCTACTATCTCCTTTATTTCCTGTTGGGTAAGATAGCCGCCATATGAATCCGGGCCTGAATTGTATGCAGGAGGAAGAGCTTCGTTCTTGCCTCTCCAGGCACCTACCTGAGTGAGTTTCGGATATTTCTTGATTTCTATCCTCCAGCCGTTGTCATCCACAAGATGCCAGTGAAGCTTGTTGAGTTTATGGTAGGCCATATAATCGAGGTGGCGCAACATAAATTCCTTGTCAAAGAAAGTACGGCTGATGTCGAACATACTTCCTCTATAAGCAAAGCGCGGCGAATCAAAGATTTCACAGCAAGGGACCGCCCACTCTTTGAGCAACATTCCGTAAGGTCCGCTGCCGGCGGGGTTGTAAACTCCCGCAGGCATCATCTGAAGCAGCGTCTGGACAGCGTAAAATTCACCTGCCTTCGTACCGGAGGTAATGATTACACAATCTCCCTTTACATTGATTGAATATTCCTCCATTCCCATTGTCTTGACACTGTAGAATCGTATCTGACAATCCTGTTTTTCGGAAGCGACTGCCACTTTGAAATCAAAAACACGATTCAAATGTTGCTGAAGATAAGCTACATTGAATTGATCACCACCAAAAATATTCAGATTTTTGTTCATCACAAATTCTCCCTGCGAATATGTGACGGATTTTGGAAGTGGAACAAAATCAATTGATTTACCGAAAGTTAGATTGAAACTTGCCATAATTGTCAAGATTAAGGCTGAAATTGTGCCTCGCAGGAGTGTTTTCATAGAATAATTCCAGTTGGTTCAGAAAATCAAAGGTACAAATAATTTCGTTAAAAATATATACCTCTTAATTATTGCAAATGTGGGTGCAATTTGCGAACTTTGTACGATTTAAGAAAATTACGTAAATAAACTATAATAGCTATTGTATGACTGAACTGATTTCAAAAATTCCGGAAGGACCACTCGAGCAGAAATGGTCGAACCACAAAGCCAACATCAAAGTTGTGAGTCCTGCAAACAAGAGGAAAATGGAGATAATCGTGATCGGCACAGGTCTTGGCGGCGCATCTGCAGCCGCTTCCCTGGGCGAACTCGGTTATAATGTAAAAGTGTTCTGCATCAGCGATTCACCGCGCCGCGCACACTCTATCGCAGCACAGGGCGGTATCAACGCCGCAAAGAACTACCAGAACGACAACGACTCCATCTACCGTCTTTTCTACGACACGATCAAAGGCGGTGACTACCGCAGCCGCGAGGCTAACGTCTACCGTCTGGCAGAGGTATCCAACAATATCATCGACCAGTGTGTCGCACAGGGAGTTCCGTTCGCACGCGATTACGGCGGACTTCTCGACAACCGTTCATTCGGCGGGGCACAGGTATCCCGTACATTCTACGCAAGAGGCCAAACCGGACAGCAGCTCCTTTTGGGCGCCTACGCGGCTCTGAACCGTCAGGTCGCAAAAGGCTCTGTAAAGTCATATCCGCGCCACGAAATGCTTGACCTTGTAATCATTAATGGCGAGGCAAAAGGCATCATCGCGAGAAACCTTACAAACGGCAAGATCGAACGCTTCGGCGCTCACGCCGTAGTCATCGCATCCGGCGGATACGGCAACGCCTACTTCCTTTCCACCAACGCAATGAACTCAAACGGTTCCGCAGCTTGGCAGTGCTACAAGAAAGGCGCATTCTTCGGAAACCCTTGCTTCGCACAGATCCACCCTACCTGCATCCCTATGCACGGCGACCAGCAGTCAAAACTGACCCTTATGTCAGAGTCTCTGCGCAACGACGGCCGCATCTGGGTACCAAAGAAAATTGAAGACGCCAAGAAACTTCAGGAGGGCACAATCAAAGGTTCAGACATTCCTGACGAAGACCGCGACTTCTATCTCGAAAGAAGATATCCTGCATTCGGAAACCTCGTACCGCGTGACGTTGCTTCCCGCGCTGCAAAAGAGCGCTGCGACGCAGGCTTCGGCGTGAACAACACAGGCAAAGCCGTGTTCCTCGACTTCAAATACGCATTCGACCGTCTGGGACGCGACGTGGTTGACGCACGCTACGGCAACCTCTTCGATATGTACAAGGAAATCACCGACGTGGATCCTCACGAGGAGCCAATGATGATTTATCCGGCAATCCACTACACAATGGGCGGTCTTTGGGTTGACTATAACCTTATGACCACAATCCCTGGCCTCTACGCAATCGGCGAAGCTAACTTCTCAGACCACGGCGGAAACCGCCTCGGCGCTTCAGCTCTTATGCAGGGCCTTGCAGACGGATATTTCATCCTTCCTTACACTATAGGCGACTACCTTGCAAGCAAGTTCAAAGAGCCTAAGACAGACACCAACGCACCTGAATTTGAAGCAGCCCAGAAGGCTGTCGAGGAGAAGATTCAGAAGCTGATGTCAATAAAAGGCAAACGCACTCCTGATTCCATCCATAAGGAACTCGGAACAATTATGTGGGAGTATGTCGGAATGGCCCGCACTGAAGCAGGTCTGAAGAAGGCTATCGAACTTATTGAGGATCTCAAGAAAGAATTCTGGAGCAACGTTTACGTAGCTGGCGACACAGACGTATTCAACCAGGAACTTGAAAAAGCTCTCCGCGTGGCAGACTTCCTCGAAATCGGCGAATTGATGGCACGCGACGCCCTCAACCGCAACGAATCCTGCGGAGGTCACTTCCGCGAGGAAATGCAGACTGAAGAGGGTGAAACCAAGCGCGACGACGAGAACTATATGTACGTAGCCGCTTGGGAATACAAGGGAGAAAGCGAGCCTCAGCTCCACAAAGAGCCTCTCAAATTTGAATTTGCACACGTTGCAACACGTAACTATAAAGACTAATCAAGGAAAAGTGTTATGAATTTTACATTGAAAGTATGGCGTCAGAGAGACGCTAAAAGTCAAGGACATTTTGAGACATACAAAGTTGAAAACATCTCTGAAGGCACTTCTTTCCTTGAGATGATGGATATCCTCAACGAGCAGCTCATCGGTGAGAAAATCGATCCTGTATCTTTCGACAAGGGTTGCCACGGAAAACAGAGCGGTCCGGTAAGCTTCGACCACGACTGCCGCGAAGGCATCTGCGGAGCCTGCTCACTGTACATCAACGGTCGCGCACACGGTCCTGAGAGCGGCGTAACTACTTGCCAGCTCTATATGCGCAAGTTCAAAGACGGTTCAACCATCACTATCGAACCTTGGAGAAGCCGCGGTTTCCCTGTAATCAAAGACCTTGTCGTTGACCGTCAGGCATATGACAAGATTCTTCAGGCAGGCGGATTTATTTCAGTCAACACAGGCGGAGTTCCTGACGCAAACGCTATTCCTATTAAAAAGGAGTGCGCGGACAAGAGTATGGACGCTGCATCTTGCGTAGGTTGCGGCGCTTGCGCGGCTACCTGCAAGAACGGTTCTGCAATGCTTTTCGTAGCAGCTCGCGTAAGTTCTCTGGCTCTTCTGCCTCAGGGTAAAGTTGAAGGAGCGCGCCGTGCAAAAGCAATGGTCGCAAAGATGGACGAACTGGGATTCGGTGCCTGCACCAACACCAGAGCCTGCGAAATGGAATGCCCTAAGCATATTTCAGTAAGCAATATCGCCCGTCTCAACAGAGAATATCTTTGTGCGAAACTCGGTGACTAAAATGTTTGGAAGGCTGTTGATAACTTTTGAGAAAAACAGGACAATTTTTATCCCATAGTAAAAAGAAACCTTATTCAAAACCTCTTTTATCAATACTTAACAAGAGGATTTCAACAGAAGGTTTATCAACAAGGCTGAAAAACAAATAATCAACAAATGAACACTTGATTCATTGATTCAATGATTTAGGTGTTCATTTGTTGTTGAGGGATATATTGATAAATTTCAGAATTAAAATATTAACAGTTTCAACAGGCATATAAACAAGAAATAAAAGATTTTAAATACTTTAATATTTATTATTTTTGCATTATTGACAATACGCGCTCCTTATGCCTGAAAAATTTGATCCGCACTCTGAGCTTATAAAAAAGGAAAATGACCTGGACAAAGTCATAAGGCCTCACTGTTTCGATGAATTTTCAGGACAGGACAAAGTTCTTGAAAACCTGAAGATTTTTGTAAAGGCAGCAAAACTCAGGGGAGAAGCCCTCGACCATATACTTTTTCACGGTCCTCCGGGACTTGGAAAGACAACTCTGGCCCATATAGTGGCATCCGAACTCGGGGTTAATCTTAAAATAACTTCCGGACCTATTCTCGACAAACCGGGCGACTTGGCTGGTCTTCTTACCTCACTTGATGAAGGTGACGTGCTTTTCATAGATGAAATACACCGCCTGAGCCCCGTTGTCGAGGAATATCTCTATTCAGCTATGGAAGATTATACCATAGATATAATGATAGACAAAGGCCCGGGAGCAAGAAGTGTCCAGATATCACTAAGTCCTTTCACCCTTATAGGCGCAACTACAAGAAGCGGCCTTCTTACGTCTCCTCTCAGAGCCCGCTTCGGAATACAGTGTCATCTTGAATATTATGACGCGAAAGTTCTTTTCAAGATAATAAAGAGAAGCGCTGAAATACTTGATATAGAGATAAAGGATGATGCCGCAGGCGAAATAGCGCTCCGTAGCCGAGGTACGCCGCGCATAGCCAATTCGCTTCTTCGAAGGGTGAGGGATTTCGCCCAGGTAAAAGGAAACGGCATAATAGATATCGACATTACAAAAGTGGCTCTGGATGCCCTTAATATCGATAAAAGAGGTCTGGATGCCGTCGATAACAAGATATTGCATACCATAATAGAAAAGTTCAACGGCGGCCCTGTCGGAGCCAATACAATAGCGACGGCTATCAGCGAAGATACAGGCACTCTCGAAGAAGTATATGAGCCTTTCCTTATAAAAGAAGGTTTCCTGACCCGTACCCCGAGGGGCAGGGTAGCCACCGACCTCGCATATTCCCATTTGAAAATCAATAAAAACACAATAAATGAAAACACGCTTTTTTAAAATTCTGGTACTGTTTCTCGCAGTTTCAACTGCAGTACCTTCATTTGCCTGCACATCAGCTATTTTCTCAGGAAAAGTGACTCCTGACGGAAGACCTCTTCTGTGGAAGCACCGTGACACCGGCGAACTCAACAACAGGATGGCTTATTATCCCGTTTCAGCTGAAAGAAAATATTCATTCATAGGTCTTGAAAATTCAAGGGATGATGAAAAGGAAATATGGGCCGGAACAAACTCTGAAGGCTTTTCCATTATGAATACAGCTTCATATAACCTTCAGGATAAAAAAGTTGACCTTGAAGATCAGGAAGGCGCTGTGATGTACAAGGCACTCGGTTGCTGCAAGAATCTCGCAGATTTTGAAAAGATGCTCAGCAAGATGAAAAAACCTATCGGTGTCGAGGCTAACTTCGGAGTAATAGATGCAGAGGGCGGCGCCGCATATTATGAGGTGAACAGCGACGAGTGGCGTAAAGTGGACATCAACGATCCGAAGATTGCTCCGGAAGGATATCTTGTCTATACAAACCATTCATACACAGGCAGAATTAATGAAGGAAGCGGTTATATCCGCTATGCCACAGCAAGTTCCATCACAATGAAGCAGTGGATCAAAGGAGATGCCTTCACTCCTCAGTGGATTTTCAACAATCTCTCCCGCAGCTACTACAACGCCCTGCTGGATCTCGACCTCAAGAAGACTCCTCAGGCAACTCCTTCAGGATGGTTCCCTGATACAGACTTCATCCCTCGTCGCTCGACAAGCGCATCTATAGTTGTAAAAGGTGTGAAACCGGGTGAGGATCCTTCTCTTACAATAATGTGGACAGTCCTCGGTTATCCTCCTTGCGGCGTGGCCGTTCCTCATTTTGCAGTTGCAGGCGCTTCACAGCCGGCACTTATGATGAAAGGCGCCGACTCTGAAAAGAGCGAAATGTGCAACCAGGCCCTCGCGCGCCGCGCAAAGGTCTTCAGCAATGGCCGTTCAAACGCGAAGAATTACTTCAATTTCCGCCTCGCGATGAAATATATCAAAAATCTCGCTCCTGTGGAGCAGGCAAATTTCGATGCAGCGCAGAAATTTATGGATGAAATGTATGCGGCAGGAAAGGTCACAGCAGCAGACGCTGCCAAACTCTACAGCAAACTGAAATTTGGAGAGGACGTCAAATAATTCGGCAAACGCCGTTTCAGTAGCCAATACCGTTAAGGGTGCCGACAGCGGCGCCCTTAACATCGTTATATTGGACAGCAAGAAGGAAGCTTATTTCTTCGCAAGCGACCTCGACAACTTTTTCTGTGAGGAAAACCTCTATTTTTTCCCCGCTTCAAGCGAAAAGAGTGAATATAAGAAGGCTACAGCCCAACTTCAGCGTACTTCAGCCCTTGCAGCGATAGCCGAGAAAAGCAAAGTTGAAAAACTTGAAGTCCCGTCGGACAATCTCTTTGAAATAAAGCTGGACCTGCTTAAAAAAGAAAAGTTAAAATCCAGAATAATAGTCACTTATACTGAAGCGACAGAAGAGAAGGTACTTAAGACATCAAAGATAAGGGACAATATTCTTTTTCTGGGAAAAGGTATCAGCATCACGCACGAGAAAATAGAAACCACGCTTTTCAAAAGCGGCTTCAAGAAGGTCGATTTTGTAGTGGAGCCGGGCCAGTTCGCCCTCAGAGGCGGTATAGTGGACATTTTCTCATATGCCGACAGCCTGCCTTACAGAATTGAATTTTTCGGCGACGAGATAGAGGCCATAAAACGGTTCAACCCCGACTCGCAGCTTTCCGTGGAAGAACTGTCAAGTGTGGAGATTTTTCCAGATCTCGACAGCGGTTTTTCAAAGGAATGTTACGTATCTTTCAAGGATATACTGCCGAAAGATGCCATCATCTGGGATTTCAGGGAAAATCTCAGCGAGAAGGTGGATGAGAGGATGGCCCCACAACCCTCTTTCAACAAAAATTTCGAGATACTCGCGAGCGATCTCACCGCCAGGAAAGAAGAGGGCTACACAATTACAATCCTCTCTCCGAACGATGCCCAGACTCTCCGTCTTAAGCAGATACTCAGAGACATAGGCTGCCTTGCGCAGCCAAGGTTCCTGCCCGTTTCGCTCCACGAAGGGTTTGTGGACAAGGTTGCGAAAAGGTGCTACTACACCGACCATCAGATATTCGAGCGCTACCACAAGCTCAAGATCCGCCGTCAGGTGGAGCGAAGCGAGCGGATGACACTCAACGAGCTAAATGCCCTCCAGATGGGAGATTACATAGTCCATATCGACCACGGAGTGGGGCAGTACGGCGGTCTGGTGAAAACCAATGTCGGGGGAAAGGTGCAGGAGGCGGTGAAGCTGATTTACCGCGACGGAGACGTGATATTCGTCTCAATCCACTCCCTCCACCGCATATCCAAATACAAGTCGAAGGACGGCGAGGCGCCAAAAATCTACAAGCTCGGCACAAAGGCTTGGGAAAACCTCAAGAACAACACGAAAGCCAAGGTCAAGGATATAGCCGAAGACCTCATCAGGCTCTACAGCGAGCGGGAGCAGAGCGAAGGCTTCGCCTTCTCGCCAGACTGTTATATGCAGCAGGAGCTGGAATCGTCCTTCCTGTATGAAGACACTCCGGACCAGGAAAAGGCCACCGAGGCCATCAAGGCCGATATGGAAAGCCGTCATCCGATGGACCGCCTGATCTGCGGCGACGTGGGATTCGGCAAGACCGAGCTCGCCGTCAGAGCCGCCTTCAAGGCTGTCTGCGACTCCAAGCAAGTGGCGGTGCTTGTGCCTACGACAATCCTCGCGCTGCAGCACTATCAGACATTCCGCGAGAGGCTGAAAGACTTCCCGTGCACCGTCGATTTCCTCAGCCGCCTCAGAGGGCCGAAAGAGACAAAAGAGATAACCGAAAAACTCTCCGAGGGTAAAATAGATATAATCATAGGCACTCACCGTCTTCTTGGCAAAGGTTTGAAATTCAAAGACTTGGGCCTTCTTATCATAGACGAGGAGCAAAAATTCGGAGTCACCGCAAAAGAGAAGATAAGGCAGATGAAAACCTCTGTCGATACACTTACTCTTACGGCAACCCCTATCCCACGCACGCTCCAGTTCTCGCTTCTTGGCGCCCGCGATATGTCGATAATCAACACCCCGCCGCCGAACAGGCTCCCGGTCGCCACAGAAATAATCAATTTCGACGAAGAGATCATCTCGGACATAATCTCCCGCGAAATGGAAAGGGGAGGGCAGGTGTACTTTGTGCACAACAAAGTGGAGGATATAAACTCCGTGCGCGATATACTGCACCGGATTTGCCCCGAGGCGGAAATTTGCGTCGCCCACGGACAGATGGAGCCGCGCGAGCTCGAGGCCCGCGTGCTTAACTTCATAAACGGCGACTACGACATACTCCTTTCCACCACCATAATCGAAAACGGTATAGATATTCCGAACGCCAACACAATGATAATCAATCAGGCGCACCGCTTTGGCCTGAGCGATCTCCATCAGCTCAGGGGCCGCGTGGGCCGCAGCAACATCAAGGCGTTCTGCTACCTCGTGGTGCCGCAGATGGCCTCGATGTCGGACGACGCCCGCCGTCGCATCCGGGCTCTGGAGGCCTTCAGCGACCTTGGCAGCGGCTTCAACATAGCGATGCAGGACCTCGATATAAGGGGGGCCGGCAACCTTCTCGGCGCCGAGCAGAGCGGCTTTATGGCAGAAATGGGCTACGAAACCTATATGAAGATAATAAAGGAGGCGATGAGCGAGATAGCCGTAGAGAAGATGCAGAAAGGCGAGCCGATTCCGGAAACTTCGATGACAAACAGTGGCTCGCCGTGGAATATCGACACCCAGATAGACACAGATTTGGAAGTTCTCATACCTGACACCTACGTGAATGTGCCTTCCGAAAAAATACGCCTCTACAAGGAGCTCGACGGCATAAGCGACGAAAAGACGCTTGAGAAATTCCAGTCATCGATGGCAGACCGCTTCGGCGAGGAAATTCCGCGGCAGTGCCTCGAACTGATAAACATAGTGCGCCTCAGAATGGTTGCTCAAAAGCTTGGAATAGAGAGGGTTGTGTTGAAAAACAACATAATGCTGGCATATTTCGTCTCCAACAGGATGTCGCCGTTCTACAGCAGCAGTACTTTCGGAGACATTCTCGGCCGCATTCAGGAGCTCAAAGTTTACAATCTGCTCGAGTCAAACGACAAATTATACATTAAGGCCTCCGGCATCCGCTCTGTAAAATCAGCTCTGGATACCCTCCGCCGCTTTTTGGTATAATCTTTGATTTTTTCACTACATTTGCAAGTTAATAGGCAGTGTAATCAGCTATGGTGCGTAGCATAACAACAATAATTATTGTGTTGACATTTTTTATGTCGTGCACCAAGTCTGATTATTCACAACAGTCAGATGATTTCGGTATAGAAACAGAAAATTTGAGCGGTGTGATGGTGCGACAAAGCACGCTTGAATTATTTGCTGATTTTTCCGAATATATATCAGATAGCGGCCAAAAAACAAAATCAGCAGATACAGACTCTCTTCTATCTTTGGAATCCCTGCTGGACCGCAACCTTGCGGAAGAAATAGAGACAAGCAGCGGCAATATCATACGACAGGTTCCATTCAAAGGCAACAAGCAGATAACATATGCCTTTATAGGAGAAAAGTTTCCGCAAAGTGTTGATAAACAAACACTCTCTATAATAAACAAATTTCTTGTAACTTCATTTCAGAAGGAAGGTGGATGTAAAGTTCAGGTTGTTACGATGGTAAGCCAGCCTGAATATTTCAATGCCGGTCAAAAGAGAGACATATCATACCTTCACAGAGGAAATTACACCGGTTTGATAATATATTCAGAACTGGACGGAACTTTAAAGGGCATAAATTATTTTGAAGACGGATGTATAAAAGCAGCTCGGCCAATGCGGTCGGAAAGCGTCACAGACACGGTAGAATCAAAGTATCTTTACACGGTACGGTCAAAAAGTGAAGCGGCAACAAAGTCTGACGAGTGGGGAAGCGATTATGTTTTGGATGAGAGTATATGCATAGCATATAGGGATATTGTTTACGGTACGATAAATGCCGGGCTGGGTTCGGATGGACCTCAGTGGTGGGGATTGGGAGAAAATGACAAGGATGAGTGTTGTGACGGTTCGGAAGGGGGTGGAAGTATGGAACTGCTGCCTGTCTATAATGTGAATTTGAGCGTAAATAATGAGGAGTACGGCTCAGTAAGCGGCTCGGGCTCATATATAGAAGATACAAGAATATTGATTTCAGCATCCGCTATATGGACTAACTATGTAGAAGCCGGAAAATATTTCGACCATTGGACAGGCGTGTTTTCCGACAGGGGCAGTTGCTTTACATATCGTGTCATAAGTGATATTGAGTCAACGGCGGTTTTTTATAAGCGCTCAGATGCACTACCTTGTCTTGATACTGTGAAAGGATCGATGTTTCCATTGTATCAACTGTATGAAATAGCGCCTAGCGGAGGATGGAATTATAGAGGGGGAACATTCGGAAAGGTGAGGAACGGAGGAAAGCGGATGCATAGCGGCATCGATCTGTATGCTCCGGTAGGAACGCCTGTCTATGCTGTTTGTGACGGAGTAGTAACTAAAGTTATCAGCGAACAACCTGATATGATAGATAATGGAGAAGGGAAAGGAATATACCCATCAAATTATACTGGCAATAAAGACGCGACTGGTAACAGGATAGATTATTCTGGAATAATTAATAATGAGCAAGTTACTCTTCAAAACTATCATCTTCGAGCAGGTGATGCAATAGCTGTCAATCCTCGAACGGGAGAAGAGTTCAAGTTAGGAGATAATGTATATCAAGGTGAGATTATCGGGTATACAGGTATTACAGGAAATGCGTTTGGATGTGTTCCACATCTTCATATAGGAATAAAGAATAATGGCATCAATAGAGATCCACTAAACTATTTGAATGGAGATATTAGCAATGATTTTCATTCTATTATAAATGTTTTATGTAATCATTACTCGTATAGTGAAATTAGTTTATATTGACAGACCGATCAAGTATGAAACAGTTAGAAATTCTTTTACTTATTATAGGAATCTGGTGTGTTGCTGTTGTTTGCAACGCTCAAGATGTCAATGGATTGGAGATTGGAAAAGAATATACTAAAGCACAAGTGATAGATAAATTAGGACAACCAGACAGATTTGAGATAGATAATAGTTATGATGGAAATGGAATGAAATTCACCTATGGAAACAATATCTTTTATTTCTACAATTGGGGTGAAGGGGCTATATTTGCAGATTTCTCCATTTATACAGAACAATTTGTAACAATGTCTCAATTTGTGCAAGGTGGAATAAAAATTGGAGATGATGTGTCAAAAATAAAACTTCTTGGTTTGAAAATTGAAAAGTCCGGAACTTATGCTTATAAAATATGGTTTGAGGATTGGGCTTATATGACATTTGGTTATAATGATAGTAAAATTACACATATCGGTTGTACCGTTCTTGATTAGCGATGAAAGATAAAAAATTAAACATTCTGGCAGCGCTGCTGCTGTTGACACTGGGGCTTCCTCTCAAAGCTCAGGAAGGCCAGCTTGGTTTTACGCCGTATTCAATTCTGGGTATCGGAGATATTGCAAACAAGGGAACCGCATACAATGCGGCTATGGCCGGCATCGGCGTGGCGGACAGAAATGTCAGGGCGTTGAACCTCATCAATCCGGCGGCCGTGACAGCGCGCGATTCGAAGTCGTTCATTATGGACTTCGGAGTAGAAAACCGCAATCAGGTTTTTTATCAGGACGATATGAAGTCGGCAAACAACTCCTTCAACATGCACCACGTCGCCGCGTCCTTCCCGATTTACAAGAATTCCGCCTTCAAACTGGGAATAACACCATACAGCACAGTGGAGTACAGTTTCACGGAAAGGGATACCAGAGAGGAGATTATGGCCGAACTTGGTGACGTCAGATACGCCCATACCGGAAAGGGCCACATCTACAACGTTTTCCTCGGAGCCGGCGCAACTTTCTGGGACAGACTCAGTGTAGGTGTTGACGGACAGTACTATTTCGGTTCCATCACAAAGCTTATAAACACATCCTTCTCGACAGCCACCAACTATCGCAACATAAAGGTGGGTTATCGCGATCTTGTGAGCGCGTTCGGAGTTAAGTTCGGCTTGCAGTACACGCAGCCTTTCAGCGCAAGCAAGGAACTGAACATAGGCGCGACATATTCAATCTCCTCGAAACTCAAGAGCGGCCGTCTCGAATATGCCTACGGCATCGCCTCGTCAGCGACAGATACAATCTACCAGACTAAATCCAATATAAGCCTCGGCACCATTCCTGCGGAGCTGGCAGTTGGAATTTCCTACCGCGAAAAGGACAAATGGATGATCGGGTTCGATTATGCCCGTCAGGACTGGAGAAACTCGAATATGATTTCAACCCCGGGCGTGGACTTCCAGCCTACGGTTTCCAACTCCTTCAGACTTGGTATGGAAATCACTCCCAACCGCTACGACGTGCGTTACTTCTTCAAGCGCTGGACATACAGGGCCGGCGTATATCGGAACTATACTTACGTTAGCCTGAACGGCAACCAGGTGGTTGCAACCGGCTTCACGCTCGGTATGGGAATACCGGTGTTCCGTTACTACAACGCCATAAATCTCGGCGTGGACATCGGCCAGAAAGGCTCCCTCGTCGACAGCAACGTCAGAGAAAGATACGCGATGATAACCCTTTCATTCAACCTGCACGACATCTGGTTTATCAAACCAATGTACAATTAGAATAAAACTTTTTGTATATTTGCACTTTCAATCAAATTTGAAACAATCAAAGATTACAGTATAAAATGAAAAAAATCGCCATCATTCTCCTCTCAATTGCCTTGGCAAGCCCGATTTTCGCACAGGGACGTTTTGGCAAAGACAGCGCCGAATGCGTAAAGTATTTGTCTTATTATTCTGAACTGCTCAAACAGAACAACCTCGAGGAGGCTGCTCCGTTCTGGCATCAGGCATTCTCTCTCTGCCCTCCTACCGCAAACCAGACAATGCTCATCAACGGTCAGAAAATTCTCCGTTATGAAATCAAGAAGAACGCAAAGGACGCAAAGCGCCGCGCCGAACTTATCGACACTCTGCTTCTGACCCACGAAATCCGCGCCGTCAACTATCCTAAGTATTACAACAAGAGTTTCGACAACAAGGCCATCGACGTAATCACATACTTCTCAAACAACAATGAAAAGCTTTACAACGTCCTTTCGGATGTTCTCGGCAAGATCAGCAGCGAGGCAAGTCCTGTAGTGTTCGTGAAGTATATGCAGGCCGCAGCCGCAATGTATAAAGACGGCAAGATCGACGCAGACAAAGTGATGGCAATCTACACAAAGAACTGCGAAATGATGGACACCAAGATCGCCGCCGGTGACGGCGCGATGGCAGGCGCAAAGCAGGACGTGGAGACAATTCTGGCAGACTGCGGCGTAGCTTCCTGCGACAACCTCATTGCCCTCTACACTCCGCGTTATCAGGCAGACCCTGAAAATCAGGCGCTTCTCTCTACAATCGTGAAGCTTCTGGCAAAGAGCGACTGCGTAAACACAGACCTCTTCCTCAATTCAGTGGAGTCACTCAGCAAGATCGATCCTAGTGCATCATCTTCATACTACCTCTACAAACTCTACTCTTCAAGAGACGAGAACGTCAAGGCATCAGAAGCTCTCGAAAATGCAATCAGCCTTCTCGCTGCAGACGATGTCAAGACCAAGGGCGAGTACTGCTTCGAACTTGCGACATTCCTCTTCAAGAAGTGCGGCAAGAGCGCAGCTGCCGTTGAAAAGGCAAAAGAGGCGATAACCTACAACGACACGTTCGCCGGCAAGGCATATCTGCTTATCGGTACAATCTGGGGTTCACAGAAGTGCAGCGGCAACGAAGTTGACGTAAGATCTCCATACTGGGTTGCAGTTGACTATATGCAGAAGGCCAAGAACGCAGACCCTTCACTCGAAGAGGAAGCAAACACCCTCGCTGCGCAGTATCGCAGATACTTCCCTCAGCAGGCAGACGCATTCATGTATGACATCATCGACGGTCAGTCCTACACTGTAAGCTGCGGTGGAATGCGTGAATCCACTATCGTCCGCACGGTGAAATAATGAATTTTACACGACACATAAATAGCGTTATAGCCACCACAACGGTGGCTATAATGTTATTATCGTGTAAGAACGAGACCCCCGAGAGTCTTGACCTTTCGCAGATTCCTGTCCAGGTGGTGGACAGTATGAGCGTGGTGCAGACGGAAAACGGCCGGCCGGCGATGCGAATGTACGCTCCTCTTATGGAGCGCTACAGCTACGCCGAAGGCGACACCACGCAAAGCTATGAGCTTTTCCCTTCGGGCTTCAAAGTATTCGCCTACACAGAGGACGGCGAACTTGAAACCACAATCGTGGCCGACAAGGCAAAACACGTGACGACAAAGGATATGGAGTCCTGGAGCGCCTTCGGAAACGTGGTCGTCACGAATCTCATAAAAGGCGAGCATCTCCAGACTGACACCCTCTATTGGAACAGGGAGGAGAAGCAGATCTATACGGACTGCTATGTAAAAATGTTCTCATATGACGGCGTGATGCAGGGTTACGGGCTGACTTCAGACGAAAGAGCCTCAAATTCCACGATCCTTCATCCGTTCGATTGGACATATGTGATGCGTGATTCCACCGACACATATATAGATACCCTGAATTTCATAGGGCCTCTACCTATTAAATAGTTTCATTTATCAATTTTTTGTGTAATTTTGCGGTTCGTCCATTATTATGGACGTTTGTGCTGATAATACACGAAAATATTAATAAATTAAAACAAACCTATTATGGCGGTATTAGAGAAAATCCGAGTGAAATTCGGTATTTTGATCGCAGTGTTGGTTGCTATCGCACTGTTGTCATTCATCCTTGACCCACAGACACTTCGCAGTGCTGTGGAAATGTTGTCATCAGACAATAAGGTAGGACAGATGAACGGCGAGGCAATTTCTTACAAAGATTTTTATCAGGAATACGACAACTATCAGAAGATTGCCGAGATTATGGGCCAGAAAGCAAGTGACGAACAGGCTCAGAGCGGCCTTCGCGACGCGGCTTGGCAGTCAATTTTCGACAGCAGGGTATTTATTCCAAAGGCAAATCAGGCAGGCGTTTTCGTAGGCGATGAGGAACTGATGGACCTTACCCAGGGCACGAACATCTCTCCTGTTCTGATGAATCAGGGAATGTTCATCGACGAAAACGGCAATTTCAGCCGCGAGGCGCTCGCTTCATTCGTCCAGTCCATAGATTCCGATCAGACGGGACAGGCTGCAATGTACTGGAACTTCCTTGAGAAGACCATCGTCCGCAACCAGTACTATACAAAATATGCTTCTCTCATCGAAAAGAGCGCCGTGACAACCCAGCTCGAGAAGGAGCAGCTCATAGCGGAGAACAACGAGATTTCAGACATCGACTACGTTCTTTCACCGCTCTCATTCGCAAGAGACAGCTCGATTCAGGTGACCTCTTCAGAAATCCGCGATTTCTATAAGAAGCACAAAGAGGAGATGAAGCAGCCGGACAACCGCGACATCGAATATGTAATGTTCGAAGTTGTGCCTTCAATAAGCGACAAGGAAGACACCAAGGCCGCTTTCGAAGAGCTTTACGCCCAGTTCGCAGACGCCGACAATCTCCGTAACTTCGTCACTCTCAATTCAGACGGCAAGTGGGATACAATGTACTACAGCGAAGATCAGCTCTCAAGCGTACCTGAGTTCAAGGATTTCGCCTTCGGCTCATCAAAAGATGCTGTCAGCCCTGTCCGCGAAGAGGAAAACAGCTTTGCTGCAGTCCGCGTAGCTGACGTCAAGGCTATGTCAGATTCGGCGCACGTATATTACAAGGCATTCCCTCTGACAGAACAGACTTCGGCAGACTCTCTTGCAAAGGCTGTAAAGGCAAAACCTTCTACAGCTGAGCTTTCAGAACTCGGTTGGGTTTCACAGGACGGTCTTGTGGCAAACGGACTTTCAGATTTCGTTCCGGTCCTTTATTCAAACGACAAGGTTCTCACCGTCAAGAGCTCTACAGCTCAGGCTATCTTCGTGCTCTACACTCCGGAGCGCTCGAAGGCCGTCAAGAAGGTGCAGCTTGCAACCCTCCTGAAGAACGTCCTTCCTTCAGAAGAGACCTACCGCGACTTCCAGATCAAAGCTACTGAACTTGCAGACGCTTCTGCAGGCAAATATGAGAACTTCTCAGCTTATGTGAAGGAAAACAACCTCCCAGTTATTCCGGCTCAGGGCATCCTGGAGGCAACTCGCCGCATCGGCGTTGTTGAAAACGCACGTGAAGTTGTCCGCTGGGCATTCGAGAAGAAGACCAAAGAGGGCAGCGTTTCAGATGTCATCACAGTTGACAACAAATACTACTTTGTCGCTGCCGTTACAAAAGTACGCGAGGAAGGCTACACCGATATCAATGACGTGGCAGCACAGATAAGCGACGTTCTTTATGCAAAGAAGGCCGTTGCAAAGAAGGCCGAGGACATCAAGGGCAAGATCGAAGGTATGACATCTCTCGAGCAGATTGCAGAAGCTCTCGGCACGACAGTAAGCCACCAGAGCGGCATCTCTTTCGGCAGCGTGCAGAACACTGCAGTGGAGCCTAAGCTCATAGGTGCCGTGGCAGCTGCAGAGCAGGGTGCCATAAAGCTCGTAGCAGGTGAAATCGGAGTTTACGTGTTCGAGGTTGTAAACCGCGAAAACGGCAGCTTCTACTCTGAGGCAGACGTCAAGACCGCAGCCCAGAGAAACGGCTCATATCAGGCACAGGCTGTGCAGCAGGTGATTGCTCAGCAGGCCGACATCAAGGACAACAGAGCGAGATTCTTCTAGAATATCCCGTATGTCGCAAACAGTATCGCAACAATTGCGATAGGGGCGACATACCTGATAAGGAATACGATAGAGTTGACAAGCCACGGAGCGATTTTCAAGGTTCCGTTGTTTGTCAACTCTTCTTTCAATGCTTTCTTTCCGATTTTCCAGCCGGCGAAGATCATCATCAAAAGGCCACCAATGAGCATCAGGATGTTGGAGGAAACGTAATCCAGAAGATCAAAGAAATTCATTCCGAAAACGGTCCAATCCGAGAGTTTCCCTTGCGAGAGGGAGCAGAGTGCGCCTACAACCCAAAAGAGTCCGAAAGAGCAGAAAACGGCCTTTTTGCGAGACATCTTGCGCTCTTCCGAGAGAAAGGCCACGACAACCTCCAGAAGTGATATCGAAGATGTGATGGCGGCAAGCAGAAGAGAGATGAAAAAGAAGATTGCGACGACCCCGCCAAGAGGCATTTGTGCAAAAATGTAAGGCAGTGTAACGAAGACAAGGCCCGGTCCCTCGGAAGGGCTTATGCCGAAGGCGAAGACGGCCGGCATTATGGCGCAGCCGGCGATTATGGCGAACAGTGTGTCGGAAATTGCAGTGCCGGCGGAGCACTTGATTATGCTCTCATTTTTGCTTACATATGAGCCGTAGGTTATGATTGTGCCGCATCCTGATAGTAGCGGCGAAATGATACCGCCTGTAGCGGAGCAAATGATACCGGGCCC
>R20__coassemble_206_pt1 | contig 47112 bp, 42 predicted proteins | sample R20__metabat2_high_PE_056 | metagenome-assembled genome bin R20 | reverse complement strand
CCGCGCCTTCACAATCTTACACCCTTGTTGCACTGTTCACTTGAATCGGGGTCTTGACATTTTCGAATCTTTTCCTCGATTTCTGTCAGTTCGCGGACGAAGTCCTTAGGTGTCATAGACGCTTGGCTGGAAATCAGATTGCTACGTTTAGCCTGGAGTTTGGGAAGTTTCTTCCTGTTGTCCTCTATATTCTTCAGGAAATGTTTTATTGACTCGTCGGTGAGCAACCGTTCCTTGTAGTGCTCCGCAGCTTCCCTCAGATTCGCAGACGTGCCGATTTCTTCCTTCTTGATGGCCTGCTTGTCATCGATGAAGAATACGCAGACCTTTGAACAATACATCAAGGCGATAGTCTGAGACAGTTGGGTTGATTCGTATTTGCGGTCAGACATGAAGTTGGCGGAATTCCCTATGCGGTGAGCTTCGTCCACTAGCAGGACGTCAACTTCACTCTCCTTGAAATTATGGGGTTTGAAGTCAAATATGTCTCTTATGAGGTCTCCCGCGCTTGTCTTCTGGTTATTATTGACCTGGACTTCCTTGAGCTTTATGCGCAGGTTGTCTCGAAGGTTTGTCGAACGGGTGGTGAAGAAACTGTTCGTATACTTGCCTTCCTGGGCAAGCTGGGCGAGTATGTTGAGAGCGATTACTGTCTTCCCCGTTCCTGGGCCACCTTTGACAATGATGACAACTTTGTCTTTGTTGCTACGATTCTTCTCGATTTCGCCGAATATCGTTTGACTGGCGGTTAACTGATCGTCCAGCAGAGCGAATTCTGTAACACCGCGGAACATGTTGGCTGCAGCGTCAAGAAGGTTCTTGGACGGACGGATCTCGCTATCCTGCACTTTATTGAAGATATCCAAACCTTTCCCAAGACACAGTAGTTTGTTGATTCTCGCAGCAAGTTCGGACACTTGATTTCCTGAGTAGAGAGGATATTTGTCAAGTATGGCCTTATAGTGGTCTGCGTATAATGCGCAGGGGTTTCCTGTGGAATCGTAATTATAACAATATGCCAACCCTTGCAGTCTGCAACCTTCTTCGAAGGCTGACACGTAGTTTTCGAGATGTTCTTGATATTTTTCTACCTGCTGGGAAGGGTGGGCGACAGGCTGGAAATGGCCTCCGGTCAGTGCTTCGACTTCCTTCGCATTGAAGACACCTGTAGAGTAGAGTTCCTGCACAGTGTTGTTGCTCCACTGCTTCAGTTCCAGATGAATCACATTGTTGCGCCCGTCCTCTCCTGCTCCGTACAGCATACAGTCAATCCTCATCGGCCCGTGCGGTACACGATACTCGAACGATACGAAAGTATCTTCCGGAAGGTAGGCAAGGTCTATCAGATTCTTTATCTCTTCCGAATTTGCTTTCCACGACTTTTCTTCGGACGGAGAGAAGCCTACGTGGTAAAGGCCCGCCCCAATTTTCATCTTCGGGATAAAATTGTGGGTGATGACATCCTTTGCAAAATCTTTGCGAGTGGCGCTATACAGTACTCTGCTCATTCGTTACAACATTGTTAGACACCGTTATCTTTTATCTCAAAGTCCGGGTATAGCCAAGGAACGAACAATGTTCCTTCTTCTGCTGCTTGAAGTCTTCCAGGTTGTCAGCCTTGAAAGCTATGTCGTCAATATTATGGATGATAATCATATCGTTATATTCTGGCAATGGTTTTTAATGCATCTCTCAAATTTGGATCACATGCATAGATGTATAATCCCTTTACACCACGTGTGAGTAATACTTTGACCTCATTCCGAATAAAAAAATCGCCAAAAGAAGCTTTTGTATTGTTGGAGAGTGTCCTTTTACGCTTTGCTTTTTCGTTCTTGCTGCATTCTGGGGCAAATACAACTTGCCCATTTTGGAATTTTACAGAAGGCCCAAGAATAACCCCGACATATGAAAGATCAAATCCTTGGATAGTATAGGTGGAACCGACTTCGTCGATTGTCTGCGGCTGTTCGGCCCAGGCGAGATGGCTAATTGCGTGTTTTTCTTTAACTGACATCTGCTTCTCAAGCTCATAATTCCAAGGCATTGACCAATCGCCTATTTTAACGTCCCAGAATTTTTTTCCATTAGGCCGTTTTGCACTTATATATTCCCAATCATATGTTGCTACAACTCTAGACAACTCAGAACCCTTAGCTAAAGAAATTGTTTTAATTGCTGAATGTAAATCCATAGGAGAATCAAAGAGCTTGACATCGTACTTACTATCTGGACAAAAAGGGGATACTTGACGATTGAGGACGAAGTTGTTTATCCAGTCCATCGTGGACTGGGAGCAGGCCATTCTTAATTGAGTGTTTAGCTGTATATAATTACCTTGACTGATAGAGAGTTGTTTGTATTTGTCTAATAGTGCTGCTTCCCAATATTCTTCTGTATTAAGAACCTGATATTCGTCAAACATAATGACTGTAACTTTTGCACGATCTATTATGTCCTGAAGTTGGTTTTGCCCTCTATAGCTTTGCTTCCCTTGAGTCCATAGTAGATGGCCTTCATCAATAAATGCGACATCTACCTTATTTGAAATACTGTGATTGTTTATGAACTTTGTCGGCTTGCCAGCACAATCTTCATCAAAGCCGAGTCGTTTAACCAGTTGCTCGTAGACCTTGGCCTGCTGATCGTGGTTAACCATTAGATGGCAATTCAGCTTGGGAAATGTTACATTAGTTTCGCCCCTTTTGATTAGTTCATAAAATGTGGATGTTGTTAAAACAGTTTTCCCGGTTCCTGCTTCACCTTGAACAAATATCAATTGGCCAGTCTTCCCAGAGTTATAGGCTTGGCAAACTTTGTCGATTATGTTATCCTTTGCTTTAGTTTGGTCGGTTGTTAAATGTTTTAATGGCGATGCCTTGAAAATAGCCGAGTCTTTGATTTTTGCTTCAGAGATGAACAATTTAGGTTCTTGCCGCATTAATGCTGTCCAAATTGAACTGAAGATAGTGTCGAATTCGTTTGAAGGAAAATAGTCTCCCTGTGGGTTGCCTCGTCCATTAATAGGCCTACGCACAGTTGTTTGCATTGCTAAGAAGTATTCGATCAGTCGATTCTCTATATCTAGAGTCAATGACTTGTTGAAATGTTTATGCCCAATTACAATGAATTGAGGTGTGCCGGTGTTATTGACAAGGTCGTACTGCCATGCTTGTTTTGCAGATATTGCGGCCCGGCCATCATCGTAGTGCTTGCGTGTTCTTTGGAGCACATCGATGCTTTCCCCAACGTAAATATCATATTTTGGATACGATTGACAGACTCCGTTCTTGTCTGTATACGAGATAAGTTGTGATTGCCAATAATGAATGTAAACGATAGGATATTTTAAGAGATATTCCGGATTAGATATCTTGGCATTCTTGATGCGAGTTTCCAAATTGGTAAGGAAGCAACTATCCTCTTGTGTCGTAAATATTATCGGGAGAGTCGGCATGATTATAATTCATTATATTTTTTCGCTGTTCCTTTAGCTTTTTCTACGGGATATTTTTCCGCATTGCGAGCGATTTTATCAAGAACTATCTGCTTGATGTCCAAATTGTATTTGTCAGCAATCAATATCGCATAGTTGATAACATCGGCTAGTTCTTCTTTGACCTTTTCAACTTTTACATCTTGGGCCTCTTTCCACAGAAATGCTTCAAGAAGCTCAGACGCCTCCAGCGATAGGGCTATTGCCAGATTTTTTCCGTCGTGGAACTGGTCCCAATCACGTTCGCGGGTAAACGCGACTATTTTTTCGCGAAGATTCTCTATGTCTGATTTAACTTGCATATTATTCGAGTTCACTATGATCTATCGTGTTGAGATTCCCTTTGCGCACGATAACGAATTCGTTTTCGTAAGGATTCTCTTCCGTTATACGCTTTGTTCGAAATGTCTGGTACTTTATTTTCAACAGATTCTTTACTCTGGAGTCTTCGTACATTGCTGCGGCTGACCCAAAGTAGAAATGGTCGTGAGTGTCTTTTACCTCTACGTGAATGATTGTCCGGTTATGTTTTAGCATATCTCTTGCTCGCTGCAACAAATATAATAATTTCAACTCTTTTGACAAAATAGTTGATAAAAGATTTGCTCGAATCAACCTTTGTGCTATATTTGTAGAAAATTAATGTTTTACTTAGTGTTATATGCTATGGAAACCTCAAAAAAGTATGAAATAAATGGTCCCAATGGGATAGTGTCCGTAATAGTAGAGTTTGAGGAATATCCAACTACATCAGCAATATCCGTATCTTTATATTCAGCGGATAGTTGCGAATTGTATAGCGTAATAACCGTTAATCTACCTGAGTCTGCTTTCCTGCCATATGGTACTCAGTATGTTGATATAAATAATAATCCCCAAATAGAAAAATGGCTTATAAGAAATAATTTAGCCCGACCGACGGGTATGGTTGGCCATAGCGGTTTCTGCTCATATCCGGCTTATGCCTTTAATTTGCCTATAGAGATGCGCATATATCAGCTTAATGATGACGGGTCGGTGGAAAGACGAGAACCAGATGGTGTGGTGGTGGAAGATATGATAGAAAGGGATGAGGGCGGTAGATTCGAGAATCTTCTGGTTGGTGGGGAAATTATATTTGCATCAAGTGAGAGCTGTAATTTTTATAATGAAGGACGGACGTTCGGAGCATATCAGGAACCACAGGCCGGGGATCTTTATTTCAAGAATTTCGGAGGGTACTGCTTCTATAGGCAAGGTCTTGAAGTGCCAACCGGGAGGGATAGTCCAATGGGTGCGTGGTGCCTTATCGGGACAAAGGACGAATTGCGAAACTATGTCAAGTCATATTACAAGAATCTTGAAATTGATGACGTCGGCGAAGTCCTGCTAAATCTTCAAAATGCCTAAATTATTGGACAAAAGAGGTAATCGATGTCGAGTATTGGATTTGAAAATGAATAAGTATAATATATTAAACTTTCATCTTGCATTTCAAAAACATTTGCCTATATTTGCAGAAAAGTTTGATAAAGTAGACTTATGGACTTGAGGGAGGTGATGAAATCGCGCCGGAAGACACTCGGACTCTCGCAGCAGGATCTGGCGGAGATGTCGGGGGTGAGTCTGCCTACCGTGAAGGACATTGAGCGCGGGGCTGGCAACCCGTCTTTGGCGACGGTTTCAAAACTACTTGAGGTCCTGGGAATGAAAATCGTATATGAGACAGCTGGCGGTTTATATGAATGACAGCCGAGCGGGACTCCTGACGGAGCTGAGCCCCGGCGGCGCCTGTGCGTTCCGCTATGATCCGGAGTATCTGGCTTCGGGCCTGCCTCCCATATCGGTCAACCTGCCGAAACGCAAGGAAGTGTATGAGTCGCCGCAACTGTTTCCTCTGTTTTCGAATATGCTGCCCGAAGGCGCCAACCGGAAAGTGATATGCCGATTGCTCAGAATCGACGAGAGCGATTTCTTCGGTATGCTGTCGGCTATGGCCGGAAAAGATTTCATCGGCGCCGTAAATGTAAGGCCCCTGGAAAATGACTGACATCGACAACTGCCCCTCGTTGCTGGCAGAGGGCCATTCCACCTATAGCCCTAAAGCCATCAGGCTTCTCTTCGACGGGAAGAGGGTCGCCCATATCCTGGACTTCGATATAGATGAGTTTCGCAATCCCGGCGAGATGGCCCGTGCCATGCACAGAATCTCCGTGTCGGGTGTGCAGGAAAAATTCCCGGCCGTCATCGACGGCGGAAGAATCCGTATGGCGGGAGAAGGCGAGCGTTCCACTCATATCCTGAAGCCTGCTCCCTGGGACCTTACCCTCGCGGACCGCAAATATATTCCTGCGAATGAGCATCTGACCATGCAGATAGCTTCACAGGTGTATGGCTTGGCCACGGCTGCGAACGGTTTGTGCTTCACCGCAAAGGGGCAGCCGGTGTATATCACCAGGCGTTTTGACATTTTGTCTGACGGCACCAAACAGCCGATGGAGGATTTTGCGGCGGCCATCGGGAAAAACGAGCAGACGGACGGAGGGAATTTCAAATACAACGGTTGCTACGAAGACATTGCCGATGCCATCCGAAAAGTGGTGCCTGCGTGGATGGTGGATATGGAGCGCTTCTTCGAGCTGTTGGTTTTCAACTACATTTACGCCAACGGCGACGACCATCTGAAAAACTTTTCCTTGATACGGCAGGGGGAGGACTATCGTCTCGCGCCTGCGTATGACCTGCTCAATACCTGTCTGCACGTGAACGGGGACGATTTCGGGCTCGATGGCGGGCTGTCGGCAAGTATGGAAAAAAGCGAAGTATATGAGCGGACCGGGCATCCCTGCCGCCTTGACTTTGAACGCTTTGCTGGCAGAATAGGGCTGGTCGGTCTCCGGGCGGAAAGGATTCTGGACAAGTATATGGCTTTACCGGCCAAGGCGGTGGAACTGATTGACCGGAGCTTCCTTACAGAAAAACTCAAGAGGAAATATCTGAGAATTGCCCAGGAGAGGACGGCGAGGTTCGTGAGGAGCTAACCGACTGCAAAAAGAATAAGTGTCTGCATCGATCCTGTGGATTTCCGGAATAAGTGGTATTTTTCCTAGGTTATTTTGTGGAATAAGTGGTTTTTGCTAAATTTGCAGAGGTTTCGGATGACTTTTATTTCCAACTCGGTCTGATTGCGGGAGACAAGCTGGGCAGCCGCGAAGACACAATCATTTTTCTTGATGAGATCCAGGCATATCCGCATCTTCTTACCATGCTGAAATTCCTCAATCAGGAAAAGCGTTACCGTTATATCGCCAGCGGGTCCCAGCTCGGTGTGGCTTTATATGAAACGCCGTCCGTACCGATGGGAAGCATTGAAACCGTCCAGATGTTCCCTTTGGACTTCGAGGAATTCCTGTGGGCTATGGGATTTGCCGGTGAGTCCATAGAGGAAATCGGCAGAAAACTGGAAAATCGGGAGAGCCTTGACAAGTCTTCCCACGAATACCTGATGAAGCAGTTGAAGTATTATCTTCTTGTCGGCGGGCTTCCTGAGGCTGTTTCCGTATTTGTCCAGTCCCGGAATCTGTTCAACGTACGCAAGATCCAGAAGGACATTCATAATCTGTATGGCATCGACGCATCTCAGTATGACAGAGAAAGAAAGCTAAAGATCCGCAAGATATTCGATATGATTCCTTCGAATATGGAAAACCGGAAGAAGAGGGTGGTTTACCAGAAGATTGAGGACAAGAAGGGAAAGCATTATGCGGATTATGTGGATGAATTCGACTACCTCATAAGTTCCGGAATCACGCTTGACGTGACTGCTATCAGCAATCCTAAATTCCCGCTTAAGGAATCCGAAAGCAAGAACCTGATAAAGTTGTATCTGAACGATGTCGGCATCCTGACATCGCTCCTGTACGGTATGAATGCAGGTGCGGTGATTGGTGACGAGAAGAGCATAAATCTCGGAACGGTGTATGAGTCCTTCGTGGCCCAGGAACTCAAGGCCCACGGCTTCAAGTTGTTTTACTATGACAACAAGAAGAGGGGAGAGGTGGAGTTCCTGCTTGACGATTACGCCGGACTTTCTGTCCTGCCGGTTGAAGTCAAATCAGGCAAGGATTACAAGATTCACAGCGCGCTTGACACATTCATGACCACTCCTGAATACAATATCAAGAGCGCTGTGGTGTTGAGCAACTCCCCGGAGGTCAAGTCAGAAGATGGGATCTTGTATATGCCGATCTATTATGCAATGTTCATCAGGGAATTTGTCCCCGAGAATTTGCTGCTTTAAACGGTTGAGTACGGACAAGCAACGTTCTTTATCTCGACTCTGCTGCGGCCTTTGTCTCCAGCTCTCCCAGCCACCAGGGGATTTTCTTCGCCACGTTCTCGTTCAGGCGGTGGCCGAACTTGTCGGACCAGATTACGTTGAAGCCAGCCTCTTCGAGCAGTTTGGCGTTCTTGCGGGACTCTACTTGACCGACGAGTTCATCGTCGGTGGAGAAGACCCCGAGGTTGATTCTTCCCGGGATGATTGCGTGAGTGTTCTTGTACCTGGTGAAGGCCCGGACCATCGCTTCGTCGATGGTGTACTGTGTGCGTCCGTCCTCGCGTTCGCAGAAGAAAGGGTGCTCGCCGTAGCCTATCTTGCGGAGGACCTTCTCAATTGTGAGGGTTGCGTTGACCGCCACCTTCATCGCCTCCGGGGCATCGGCATAGAGGGTGTAGAGCCCGCCGAGGCTGGTGCCGGCAATAAGAGCGGGTGAGAAGACCCTGATGTGTTCGTTGATTATTGCGAGGCTCTCTTCCGGATCCTCGTTCACCTCCGGACAAATCCATTCGTAGTCCGGAAGATGTCTCAGGAATGACGACTTCGTGCCCGACTTGGCCCCGGAGCCTATTCCGTGGATGTAAATTGCGTATTTCTTATCCATATGATTTATGCGTTAGATATAAAGTGTGTCTTGAAAAATAAGGTCGAAGTCGGGAAAAGACCGGCGGCTCCTGCTGGATTCCAGTTCTTCTTGCGCCGCCATCCTCCCGGGAATGCTCCGCAGCGCCTCCGACAGGGAGTCGATGGGCAGGACCTCCCTGATGGGCGGGTGGCTGCCGTCGGAGAAGGTGACGGGCACGGTGCTGTCGGTAAAGTCCGTGCACGCGCTCCAGCAGATGCCGTGGGGCTTGAGTAGCTGCTCGCCGAGTTCGTCCACCGTCTTGCATATGATCTCGAACTGCATTGCCTTCGCCTTGTACCTCAGAAGGACTTCGTCCACCTGCCGGATGATGTCTCCGACGAGATCGTCGAACTCGAACATAAAGTCCGCGAAGTCCTCTCCCGAGAGCGCTATCCAGCGCATGGGGAGATGCCCAAGACGCGAGGGGACGCACGGACCGGCGCTGCAGCTGGCCCCTTCCTTGTCCACGAAGTAGGTGAGATGGGTCAGGGTCACCCGCGCGCTGGTGACGTTCATCCTGAGGTTCTTGCGGTCCACGCCACGCCTCAGAAGACAGGCAAGAGCCTTTTCGGAGACCAGCAGGGGAGCTCCCGGCCCGTAGGCGTTGCAGGCAGACATCAGCTGGTCCCAGAGTTTGCTCAGTGCTTCGCCGAGGATCTGGTGCCTCCCGCTGTCAAAGTCCCTGACGAAATTGTCAATGGCGAATGAACGGGTATACCTTCCTGAGATCGGCTCCAGCACGTCCTTCAATATGGATGCGGAGATTGTCTCCGCCTGCTTCCTGTCAATCATCGGCGGTCCTTTCTAGTGTATTTCCATAATGCAGACCCGTCCGAGCTTCTCCATCCAGGATTGGTTCGTCTCATAGCAGGACTTGTCCTGACACACCCATATCAGTTTACAGTGCATTCCGTCAGGAAGGGTCGGAGGAGGAGCGTAGCCGTCGGTGAGCATAAGCAGGCCGTCGTAGCCGTTCTCGTGGGCATAGTCGATGGGCTCCTGAAAGGAGGTGCCGCCGCGTCCCAAGGCGGTGACTTCTTTCATTGTCTTCTTGAGGCTCTGCACCTGCGTGATACCGCAGTCGAACTGTACGACGTCGATTGCCTCGAAACCATACTTGAAGGCGGAGTTGATGACTCCGTAGAAGTACGACAGAGCCGTCGAGGAGATGGAGCCGGACACGTCCACGGCCACGAGGAGTTTGGTGTTGAATTCTCTGGTGGAACCCATCTGCTCGAAGCCGGAGCGGCGGTTGGGCTTCATTCGGGTGAGCTTGCGCCTGCTGCTCAGGACGCTCGCCCTGAACCCCGCGAAGACCGTCCTCCAGTTGATTTTTGCCTTGGTCGACGCCTTGAGCATTTCGGCGAAATTGCCGGACAGGGAGCCCCATTTGGTCGTGGACTCGATTATGCCGTTGATCATTGCGACGGCCATTTCGTCCTCCTCCCACAGCTCGCTGAGGTCCTGATTGCGGGAGCGGTTTCCCCCCAGCGAGGAACCGGAGCCGCTCGAGTCTCCGTCACAGCTCTCCTCGCCATTGCCTCGAGGAAGCAGTTCCTGAATCTTTCTCGCATACCACTCGAACGGCTGGTTGGCCTCGAGATTGAAGTCGGTCGGCCTCTCTATCTTGAAATTGCCGTATTTGTATTGGTCACCGATAGTGACGTTGCTTCCGAGGGCTATCGCCTCGCCGGAGCATTGGTCCGGGCGCCTCTCGTAGGGGTGTTTCAGAAGGATGCGTATCGCCTCCGTCTTGAGAGCCTCGCCGAGGGCTTCGTCGGACATCTCGCGGACGAAATAGGGGTTGTACTCGATTCGCCAGCGTCCGCAGCGTACGGGACAGGCCATCTTCGGGTTCTCCACCATTTCGTGTGAGCAGAGAACCTGAAAAATAGCCGTCTCGCCTCCGATGTACCAGAGTTCGAGGATTCTTGAAATGCGCTCGTCCATACCCTATATCTTGATGCTGTTGACGTAGATGACAAGCGACATTGTGAGCACCCCGCACTCCCTTGCCATAAAGCCCACTGCTTTGGGATATGTCTTGGAAACATAGAGGGTTGCGAAGTGTGCGGCCGCTTCCTTCTTGTTCTTGGTGAGCCAGTCGAAGTAGGCCTCGAGGTTCTTGGATACCTTCTCCTTGTCCTTGTCGGATACCTTTTCCACCTCGAGTGAACGGTAAATGCCGTCATTGACCACGGAAATGTCGTGGAGCTGATAGCTCTCGAGGGTGGACTTATGCTTGTCGAAGTTGTAGAGAATGTCCCTTCCCGAGAGAATCTTGTGGGCGGACACGTTGGCGAGGAACGCGCTGGCGGCCTTGGCACCCACAACGCTGCTGATTGCCTTGGAGTGGACGGAGTTCAGGTTGGCGGAGGCCTTGATGATGTCGCTCACACGCTTCCAAGCGCGGCGGTCGGGAGTCTTGTCAAGGCCCGTGTCGGCGCCTTCGCGGGCGTCGGGGGTCTTGTCAAGCCAAATGGGGTCTTCCTGAATGAAGTCGATGACCCTCTGGTCCACGTCTGCTTTCTTTGCCCATAGGAGCCACTCCTGCGATGTAGGGGCGAAGCCTAAGACATTGAAACGGCTCACGAGAGCTGGGTCGAGGTCGGTGAGTTGGTACTGGTCCCCTTCGTTCACGGCCGCTATGATACGGCTTCCTTCGGGAAGACGGCGGCCCGCCAGTTTGCGGTTGAGCGCAAGGTCCATAATGGTTTGGAGAATTTCGGGACGGGCGCGGTTAAGCTCGTCGAGAAAGAGGACTATTGGCTTGCCGTCCACGGGGAACCAGTAAGGAGGCATAAAGGTGGTTTTGCCTGTGGACTCGTCCTTGTTGGGAAGGCCCAGAAGGTCGCCTGGGTCGGACATTTGTCCGAGAAACAGTGCCACTACGGGCATACCCTTGGCGCTGTAGTACTCAGTGAGAATCTCACTCTTTCCGATGCCGTGATTGCCGACAAGCATCAGGTTGTGCTCTGCGGGCATCATATCGAGGACCTGCAGAAGCTCGGTTGTGTTGACGCGAATATTGCTCATGGGATTATATACTCCGGGGATCGCGGATTATTTCCGGAATGCCTGAAAAAAATCCCAGTACTCGGTTTTGACAGTCAGCCCCTTTTACTGCTCGTCTTCCTCGTCTTCCTCGTCTTCGTCCCGGAAATCGCACTCATAGTCGCCATCGTCATAGAGATAACGTTCGCACTTGGCTTCCTCCTTTTCTGTGGGGGTGAACTCGTCTTTATAGACCTCCTTGCCGTCCTTGACTATGACGAAATAAGGGTATCCGAGGCCTTCACTGAAGATATAGCTCTCGCTGTGGACGGCGAAAGAGAACAGCTCTGTGGAAAAGTCCCCATTCAGGGATTCCTCGAAGTCAAATTCCTCGTCATTTATGTCGTCGTAGGTGAAGTAGATGCTCGGGCTCTTGTAGCTGAAGGTGTCGATTATGTCACAGATTGTCATTTTGGTTGTGTTTTTAATAATAATATGTCTTGGCGAGAGTTACAAGGTGACTTTCTTGACCAGGTGGCAGGTGAGGCCGAGGGAGGAGAGGTCGGTGTAGAGCTCTTTGGACGGGGAGAGGAGAATGTCGCGGGAGAAGAGGGTGACTGTGTCGCTCTTGCCGTCGTGGGTGAAGCCGAGGTCGATGTAGAGACGGGCCTTGCCCTTGTGGCGCTTGCAGACCTTGAGAAGATTCTTTCTCAAGGCCTCGTCGGCTCTGTCCAGAGCGAGAGAAATATGCAGTTCCTTTATGAATTCATCTTTGGAATTGGCCAGCAGCATCATCGACTGGATACGGAGTTCATAGACATCTTCGCCGCCCTCCTCGTCTTTCTTGCGATAGCGCGGCTTGGTGGCGCACTTGATGAGAAGATAGGTGTGCAGGGCTGTGTACTTCATCAGGTTTTCGTAGTCCCTGCCGAAGAGTCGGAATGTGTAGCTGGCCGTGAAATCCTCGACCGTGAAGCTGCACCAGGCCTTGCCCGTCTTCGTGGTGTTCGTCTGGACGTCGGTCACGATGCCGGCAACTATGAATTCCCTGTTCTGATTGTCCTTGTCGGAAAGATTTTTGGAAACAGACTCGAGGGTTGCCACATCGGCGGTCGTAAACTCCTCTATCTCAAGCTTGAACTTGTCGAGAGGGTGGCTCGAGAGATACATTCCCACAAGTTCCTTCTCCTTCTTGAGCATTTCCAGTTCGTTGAACTCGGCAGGAGGCGGCGGCACGAGAGGGCGTACGGGCTTGAGCTCCGCCATATCGCCGAAAAGGCTCGCTCCCTGCATCATAGAGTCGTTCTGGAACTTGTATGCGTAGCGAAGCAGAGCGTCGAGGAAGACGTCGTCCTTCGCCGTTTCGATGAAATACTGCGCCCGGGAGATGTCCTTGAAGCTGTCGAACGCGCCGGAATATATGAGGCACTCCAGCACCTTGCGGTTGACGCAGCCCTGCGGCATTCTCTCTACAAAGTCGAAGACATCCTTGAACGGGCCGTTTTTCTGCCTTTCGGCAATCACGGTCTTGATTACATTTTCGCCCACACCCTTGACTCCGGCAAGGCCGAAGCGGATGTCGCCCTCCTTGTTGACGGTGAAGGTGGTGGAACTTTCGTTGATGTCCGGCCCCTTCACCTGCACGCGGCTGCGACGGCAGTCGTCCATTATCTTGGTGATCTCTTCGATATTGTCCAGATTGCAGCTGAGGTTGGCGGCAAGGAATTCGGCTGGATAGTGGCATTTGAGCCATCCTGTCTGATAGCTCACCCAGGCATAGCAGGTCGCGTGGCTCTTGTTGAAGGCATATTCGGCGAAGGCTCTCCAGTCTTTCCAGATTTTCTCGAGCTTGTCTGCCGGAAGGCCGTTTCGGGCACCGCCCTCCATAAACTTGCCGTTGAGGCTCTCGAGCACATCCAACTGCTTCTTACCCATCGCTTTACGGAGCTTGTCCGCCTCTCCTTTCGTGAAGCCGGCGAGTTTCTGGGAGAGAAGCATCACCTGCTCCTGATAGACGGTGATGCCGTAGGTGTCCTTCAGGTACTCCTCCATTTCGGGAAGGTCGTAGGTGATAGGCTTGACGCCCAGCTTGCGGTCCACGAAATCGGGGATATAGTCCATAGGGCCCGGACGGTAGAGGGCGTTCATTGCGATGAGGTCCTCGAAGCGCTCCGGGCGGAGCTTCTGGAGCCATTCCTTCATTCCGGGCGATTCGAACTGGAATATTGAGGTCGTGTCGCCACGGCCGTAGAGCTCGTAAGTCGCCTTGTCGTCGATAGGAATCGCTTCGATGTCGATGTCGATGCCGTGGCGCTCCTTGATAAGGTCCAGAGTCTTGTGGATTATAGATAGGGTGTTCAGGCCCAGGAAGTCCATCTTCAGAAGGCCGCACTCTTCGATATAGTGGCCGTCGTACTGGGAGGTCCAGACATCTTTGCCCGTATCCTTATCCTTTGACAGACAGATAGGTATGTATTCGCCGAGGTTGCCCGGGCCGATGATGGTCGCGCAGGCGTGCATTCCCACCTGCCGCACGCTTCCCTCCAGTTGCTGGGCGTAGGTGAGCACCTCTTTGTTGAGGTCATTGTTTTCCTTTTCGAATTCCTCCTTGAACTCCGGCACAAGGCGGAAGCAGTTTTTGAGATTTATCTTGACCGATTTCTCTTCTTTTGTGCCGTCGTCATTTTTGATTGTCTCGCTGAGGCGGGCAGGCACCATCTTCGACAGGCGGTTCGACTCGTCGATGGAGACGTGGCTGATGCGGGCGACATCCTTGATTGCGCCCTTGGCTAGCATAGTGCCGAAGGTTATCACGCGCGAGACGTGGTCCAGACCATATTTTTCCTCGACATAGCGGTGCGCAACCTCGAGGTTTTCGAAGTCCACGTCTATATCCGGCATCGATATTCGGTCCGGATTGAGGAAACGCTCGAACAGAAGCTGGTAGCGGATAGGGTCGAGATTGGTTATCCAAAGGCAGTAGGCCACCACCGAGCCTGCGGCGGAGCCTCGGCCCGGGCCGACCATATAGCCGCGGTCTCGCGAGGCGCGGATATAGTCCTGAACTATAAGGAAATAGTCCGGAAAGCCCATCTTGCAGATCGTCTTGAGCTCGAAGCTTATGCGCTCGCCGACCTCCTCGGAAAGGACTTCTCCGTAGCGGATGCGGGCTCCTTCGTAAGTAAGGTGGCAAAGATAGGCCACGGATTTGCAGAAATCATCTCCTCTATAGTTACCCTTCGCGTCGTTTTTGCCGACCTCTATGAACTCGCCGTATTTTTCCAGATACGCTTCGATATTGTCAAGAAACTCCTTCGGAATGTCGAATTTAGGAAGGATGTAGTCGTGGTCTATCTTGTAGTTTTCGCACTTGGCGGCAACTTCCAGGGTGTTGGCGAGGACTTCAGGATGGTCCGGGAAGAGAGCCGCCATCTCCTCCTCGCTCTTGATGTACTCCTGCTGGGTGTAGTGGAGCCTGTCGGGAGCATCTATGTCGCTGTTTGTCGTGAGGCATATGAGCCTGTCGTGGGCCGGACCGTCTTCCTTGCGGATGAAATGGGCGTCGTTTGTGGCGACGACCTTCACGCCGAACTCCCCGGCAAGGCGGAAAATCTCCGGATTCACCAGACACTGAGACTCATACACATCTTCGGAAAAGCCCGTCTCGCTCTTATGGAGCATCACCTCCAGATAGTAATCGTCTCCGAAGATCCGCTTGTGCCAGCGGACGGCCTCCCGCGCGGCTTCGATGTCTCCCGCGAGAATGTCTTTCGAAATCTCTCCTGCAAGGCAGGCGGAGCAGCATATCAGGTTTTCGTGGTATTTCTCCAGCACCTCGTGCGACACCCTCGGCTTGTAGTACATTCCCTCAATATGGCCTTCCGTGCAGATTTTCATAAGGTTGCGGTAACCTTCGTAGTTCTTTGCCAGAAGAATCAAGTGGTAGTAACTGCGGTGGTCGCGGTCTTTGAGATGATGGTCGTAGTGGCGGGTCACATAGACTTCGCAGCCGATCAGAGGCTTTACTATGAGATTGCCGTCGGCATCTTTGTTCTTCTTGTCGTAGGCGTGCTTGAAGAACTCCTTCACTCCGTACATATTGCCGTGGTCGGTTATGGCCAGGGCCGGCATACCGAGCTCGCGGGCCCTTTCGAAGAGCTTGCCGATGTCGGACAGACCGTCGAGAATCGAATACTGAGTATGGACGTGAAGGTGTACGAAAGCCATCTGTAAAGTTTTTTATATGAGTGATTTACCTGTCATAAGTTCAGGCTGCGGGATGCCCATCAGCGAGAGGATTGTAGGGGCGATGTCAGCAAGGCGGCCGTCGCGTACCTGCTTGACGTCGTCGTCCACCACAATGAACTGAACCTTGTTCAAAGAATGGGCAGTGTTCGGGGTTCCGTCAGGATTTACTGCGTTGTCGGCGTTGCCGTGGTCTGCGGTAATGAGCACGGTGTAGCCGCCGGCGCGGGCAGCGCGGACAACCTCGCCCACAGCGGAATCGATATAGCGCACGGCCTTGCAGATTGCATCATATACTCCGGTGTGGCCCACCATATCGCCGTTGGCGAAGTTGAGAATCACCATATCGTGCTTCCCGGTGCCGAGATCTGCTATCAGGGCCTCCTTTACGGCAGGGGCGCTCATTTCCGGCTGAAGGTCGTAGGTCGCAACCTTCGGAGAGTTTATAAGAATTCTGTCTTCCTTTTCAAACTCCTTTTCGCGGCCGCCGTTGAAGAAGAAGGTCACGTGGGCATATTTTTCGGTCTCGGCTATGCGCAGCTGCGTCTTTCCTGCCGCTGCAACTACCTCTCCGAGAGTCTGCTGCACGTTTTCCTTGTCGAAGAGGATGTGCAGACCCGTGAATTTGTCGTCGTACGGGGTCAGGCAGCAATAGTACAGAGGAATCGTGTGCATTCCCTGCTCGGGCATATCCTGCTGGGTGAGAACCGTCGTGATTTCGCGGGCGCGGTCGTTGCGGAAGTTGAAGAAGATTACGGCGTCGCCTTCCTGAATCGTGGCTACCGGATTGCCGTCCGCTCCGACAATGCATACCGGTTTGATGAATTCATCCGTAACTCCCTCGTCGTAAGACTTTTGGATTGCATTCACAGCGCTTTCGGCCTTCTCGCCGACGCCGCTGACAAGGAGGTCATAGCCGACCTTCACCCTTTCCCAGCGTTTGTCGCGGTCCATAGTGTAGAAGCGGCCGCAGACGGAAGCTATCTTGCCTGCAGTGGCAGCCATTTTTTCTTCCAGCTCGGCCACAAAGCCTTTTCCGCTCTTGGGGTCGGTGTCGCGCCCGTCCATCAGGCAGTGCACGAAGACCTTCTCGAGGCCGCAGTTCTTCGCCTCGGCGAGAAATTCGTAGAGGTGGTTCAGAGAGCTGTGCACCCCGCCGTGGGAGCAAAGGCCCAGGAAATGGAGCTGCCTGCCGCTCTTTTTCACATAGTCGTATGCGGCTGCTATCTCCTTGTTCTGCAGGAGGGCGTGGTCGCGGCAGGCCATATTGATTTTCACAAGGTCCTGATAGACAATGCGGCCGCCGCCGATGTTGAGGTGGCCCACTTCGCTGTTGCCCATCTGGCCGTCGGGCAGACCGACGTCTTCTCCCGAGGCGTCAAGGTGTGAGAACGGATATTTTGCCCTGAGGGCGTCTATTTCCGGAGTTCCGGTGGTGTAAATCGCGTTTGAACGGTCGTGTTTTCCCTCTCCCCATCCGTCAAGAATCATCAAAAGTACTTTCTTGTTCATATTTTTTTATAAATTTGTATCCCTGCAAAGATACTATTTTATTATGGCAATAAAGAGAGTAAAGGAAAAGAAAGATATCAACAGGCGCGGCGGCGCCGCAATCGAAAGACGCAGCAAGGGGCTCGAGCAGGTCGAGGGCCTGATGAGTATGTCCCGCGACGGCTTCGGCTTCGTGAAAGTGGAAGGATGGGAAGAGGACATCTATATCCCGTGGAGACAGATGCACGGCGCCCTCAACGGCGACCGCGTGAAAGTTGCGGTAGGCAAGAAGAAGGCAAGAATGAAGAGCCACAGCTTCGAGGGGCAGGTAGTGGCGGTGCTCGATCGCAGCCCTAGGCCGCATATCGGCACCCTTATAGTGCGCGGTAGCAAAGTGTGGGCAATCGTCGAGAGCAAGACTATGCCGTATGATATCAGGATAGATGTAGCATCGCCGGATGAGCTGCCCGAGATTGGAGGCGTAAAAGCAGCTCACGGACTGAAGGTTGCAGTGCTCGTGACAGGCTGGCCGAAAGCCTCTTCCGAGCCTCTCGGCAAGATTGTGGACGTGCTCGGAAAGCCTGGCGAAAACGACACCGAAATGCACGCCATCCTGGCCGAATACGGACTTCCGTACCGCTTCGAACCGCCGGTGGAGGAGGCCGCAAACGCGATTGCGGATTCGATTTCCGAGAAGGAACTGGTCGGAAGAAAAGACTTCCGCGGCACCACTACCTTCACAATCGACCCCGCCGACGCCAAGGACTTCGATGACGCCCTCTCATACAGAAAACTGGATAACGGCAACTTCGAAATAGGTATCCACATAGCCGACGTAACCCATTATGTAACAGCTGATTCTGTTATAGACAAAGAGGCTTTTGCGCGCGGCACGTCCGTCTATCTTGTGGACCGCACGGTGCCGATGCTGCCCGAGCAGCTCTCCAACAAGCTGTGCTCCCTTCGCCCGCACGAAGACAAGCTCTGCTACAGCGCTGTCTTTGAGCTGACGCCGAAGGCTCAGGTCAAGGCCGAATGGTTCGGCCACACGGTGATAAATTCCGACTACCGCTTCAATTATGAAGAGGCTCAAGATATCATCGAGAACCAGAAAGGCCCTCTTTGCAACGAAATTCTGGACATCCACGCCCTTGCCCAAATTCTGCGCAAAAAGAGGTTCGAAGAGGGCGCCATCTCTTTCGAAAGGCCCGAGATGAAAGTAATCTGCGACCGCTCCGGACGGCCGGTTGACGTCACCCGTAAAGAGTCTAAGGAGAGCAACTGGCTGATCGAAGAGTTTATGCTGCTGGCAAACCGCCGCGTGGCGGAGTTCGTGGCAAAAAAGTGCAAGGCGAAGGACCCGACATTCGTCTATCGCGTCCACGAAGACCCGAACCCGGAAAAACTCGACTCTCTGCGAAGTTTCGCCAGCAATTTCGGCCGCTCGATGGGCGACACCTCAGACCCGAAGAAGGCCGCCCGCAGCCTCAACGCCCTTATGAAAGAGGCCAAAGGCTCTCCGGAGGAGAACGCCCTGCAGATGCTGGCGCTGCGCTCGATGGCCCGCGCCCGCTACACGACAGACAATCTGGGCCACTACGGCCTTGCCTTCCCATATTACTGCCACTTCACATCCCCTATCCGCCGCTATCCCGATATGATGGTGCACCGCCTGCTGGACATCTACTCCGGGGGCGGCAAGTCGCAGGACAGGCTGCTCTATGAAGACCTCGCGAAGCACTGCTCCGAGCGGGAGCAGATTGCCACCGACGCCGAAAGGGCCAGCATAAAATACAAGCTCGTGGAGTTTATGCAGGACAAGATAGGCCGCGAGTTCGACGGCTTTGTCAGCGGTCTGACCGACAGGGGCATCTACGTAGAAATCGAACCCACATACATTGAAGGAATGGTGGCGCTTCGCGACATCCGGGAGGACTATTTCGTCTTCGACGAAGAAAAATACGAAACCCGCGGCAAAGCCACCGGCAGAGTCTTCCATCTCGGCGACAAAGTCCGCATCAGGGTCCTCCGTGCCAACCTCGAACAGAAGATCCTGGACTACGAAATGATATTACAATAAAATTCACCGATATGAGCAAAGCTTATGAAATTGCTCGCGAGCGCTATGCGGCTCAGGGCACCGACACGGAAAAAGTATTGGAACAACTTCAGAATTTCCATCTGAGCATGCATTGCTGGCAGGCCGACGACGTGGCCGGCTTTGAGAGCGAAGGCGACCTTACGGGAGGCATACAGGCTACGGGAAACTATCCAGGCAAAGCCCGCAACATAGACGAGCTGCGCGCAGACATCCTCAAGGCAAAGAGCCTTGTTCCGGGAACGCACCGCCTCAACCTGCACGAAATCTACGGCGAGTTCGGCGGCAAGAAAGTGGACCGCGACCAGGTAGGCGTGGAGCATTTCCAGGGATGGATAGACTGGGCGAAGGATACCGGTACGCCGCTGGATTTCAATTCCACATCCTTCTCCCACCCGAAAAGCGGCAACCTGAGTCTGGCAAATCCAGACAAGTCGATCCGCGATTTTTGGATAGAGCACACCAGACGCTGCCGCGACATCGCCGATGCTATGGGCAAGGCCCAGGGCGATGCGTGCATTATGAACGTGTGGGTGCACGACGGATGCAAAGACTTGAGTGTCAACCATATGATGTACCGTTCGCTATTAAAGGACTCTCTCGACAAGATATTTGCCGGAAAGAAGGACTATATGAAGGATTGCATCGAAGGCAAAGTGTTCGGAATCGGACTCGAGAGCTTTACCGTAGGTTCGCACGATTTCTATACGGCGTATGCGGCACAAAACGGCAAGATCCTGACCATCGACACCGGCCACTATCATCCTACCGAATCCCCTGCGGACAAGGTTTCAGCCGTGCTGCAGTTCGTTCCTGAACTTATGCTGCACGTCAGCCGTCCGGTGCGCTGGGACTCCGACCACGTGACCCTTATGGACGACCCTACGCAGGAACTTTTCAGCGAAATTGTCCGTGCCGGGGCAATGGACCGCGTCCACTACGGCCTCGACTATTTCGACGGCGCCATCAACCGCACAGGAGCCTATGTGATCGGTTCGCGCGCGGCGCAGAAATGTATGCTCCGAGCTCTTCTCGAACCGACCGACATTATCCGCCGGCACGAGCTCGAGGGCAAGACCTGCCAAGTTCTGACATATCTCGAAGAGGCCAAGGCGATGCCTTGGGGGGCAGTCTATGATGAATTCTGCCGCCGCAACGATGTTCCTCTCGGCGAGTCATATCTTGAAGAAATCGAAAAATACGAAAGAGAAGTAACACTTAAACGATAATTGAATATGTATATTGTCATAGGCCTTCTTATCATTGCAATCGGGGCGTTCTGCCAGTCCAGCTCCTATGTGCCTATCAACAAGATAAAATCCTGGAGTTGGGAGAGTTACTGGCTCGTTCAGGGCATTTTCGCCTGGCTTGTCTTTCCTCTGGCCGGGGCGCTTCTCGCCGTTCCTCAGGGGGAGTCACTGCTGAGCATTTATGCTTCATTGCCGAAAGAGTCGCTGCTGACGATCCTCTTCGGAGTCCTTTGGGGAGTGGGAGGCCTCACTTTCGGCCTTTCAATGCGCTATCTCGGCGTGGCCCTGGGACAGTCCATAGCCCTTGGCACCTGCAGTGGTATGGGTGCCATCCTCGGTCCTGTGCTTACAGGCCACGCCGGTGACCTGACATTCGCGGTCATTTTCGGAGTCGTGGTAATGCTTGCAGGCATAGCCGTCATCGGCATCGCGGGCGGTATGAAATCCGCTGCACTGCCCGAGGCGGAGAAGAATGAGGCCGTAAAGGACTTCAACTTCAAAAAAGGTATCGCCGTGGCACTGCTGGCCGGCCTTATGAGTGCCTGCTTCAACATCGGTCTGAGTTTCGGAGCCCCTCTGCAATGGGATGGAACGGACCCTCTTTTCGCCAGCCTTCCCGCAACGCTTCTGGTCACTTTCGGAGGTTTCCTGACAAACGCAGTCTATTGCCTCTGGCAGAATGCCCGGCACAAGACTTTCGCAGACTATAGGAAAGGCTCTGTATGGGGCCATAACCTCATTTTCTGCGCGCTTGCAGGTCTTCTGTGGTACAGCCAGTTCTTCGGCCTGAGCCTCGGAAAGGGCTTTCTTGCCGATTCGGTTACTCTCATTACCTTCAGCTGGTGCATACTGATGGCCCTGAACGTCACCTTCAGCAATCTGTGGGGCATCATCCTCAAAGAGTGGAAGGGAGTCTCACGCAAGACTGTAATTGTCTTGATTACCGGTCTTGTTATTTTAGTTTTCAGCACTTTCCTTCCGCAGTTAATCTCCTCTCGAAGCGAAGATGAGCGAAGCGACCTTCTATGCGAGAACTTACCGTCAGAATACTGGGAATCATCCTGCTGGATTTCAGCCCAGGACGCTCCGGTTGTAACCCACGCCATAAAATCCGGCGACAGGGCGGCTGACGGAGCCAGCTGGTTCGTTATCGACAAGTCCAACGAGAAGAAAGTCTCCGGTGCCAAATGGATGACGACTTCCCTTGGAATTTATGAAATATATGTCAACGGCACCCCTGTGGGCATAGAATTCCTAAAGCCGGGATACACAAGTTTTGAAAAGACCCGCCGGTCATTCACCTACGACGTCACATCGCTTATTGACGCCGCCAAGGGCGCAACAAACAGGTTTAGCGCCGAAATAACTCCCGGCTGGTGGGCTGACGGCATCCTGACCCCCGCCGGGCACATCGGAATGAACGGCCGCAAGCCCGCCTTCCGCGCAGTGCTGGAACTGACGTATACAGACGGTACGCGCGAACTTGTCGGCACCGACACCACCTCCTGGAAGGCAGGTGTGGCCGGGCCTGTCACCCACGCCGCAATCTTTGACGGCGAAGACTATGACGCGCGCCTCCTGCCTGGATACGCCGTAGCAGAAACCCTCGGAACCCCTGAACTGAACTCCGAGTTTTCCGGCGTGATTCTCCCCGACAACGGCGCAGAAGTGTATCTGCGGGGCGATTTGGAACTTTCTCCTGCAGAAGCTTATGTTTACAGCGGAGCCACCGGTGCGGTGGAGGGCGAATGTTTCGGCAAAGTGGACATAGCAAGAACCTATTCCCCTTCGTCGACGATCGTCCTTTGCGAGGGTGAAACTCTCGTGGTGGATTTCGGCCAGAACTGCGCCGCTGTGCCCCTGTTCGAATTCAAGGCCGATGAAGGGACCACCCTCACCTGCCTGCCCGGCGAACTGCTCAACGACGGCAACGGCGCGCTATCCCGCGGAATGGACGGACCTGAAGGTTCGGTACACCGCACGAACCTGCGCACTTTCAAGACAGGTATGAGAATCGGCTACACATTCGCCGGAGGCGGAAAATGGGAGACCTACCATCCGAGATTCTCATTCTTCGGCTACCGCTACGTGTCGATAACCGCTACGGGCCGCGTGGAAATACGCAAGATTACATCCGTGCCCGTATCTTCGATCACGCCGGAGCTTGAAACAGGCACTCTCAAAACCGGCAGCGACCTTATCAATAAGCTCATTTCCAACACTGTATGGGGCCAGAGATCGAACTATCTCTCTGTTCCGACAGACTGCCCGCAAAGGGACGAGCGCCTCGGTTGGATGGCCGACACTCAAGTGTTCTGCGAGACCGGAACCTTCTTTGCCAACACTGACGCCTTCTTCCACAAGTGGCTGCAGGACGTGCGCGACGTCCAGGACGAAGAGGGCGGATATCCTGGAGTGGCTCCTCTGGCGCAGTACGGCTCCAGAAGGCCTGATATGATGAGAGTCGGGTGGGCCGATGCAGGCGTGATAGTGCCTTGGACAGTATGGAAACAGTTCGCCGACACCTCCGTCATCGACGAAAGCTGGACCTCTATGGAAAAATATCTTGACCATATAACCGCCACCTGTTACGATCACAATGCCCACAAGGCTGAAAACAACAACTACCAGTGGGCCGACTGGCTGAGTTACGAACCGCTGGAATCCTGCAGCGGCAAGGCCTGGAAAGATGGTAAATTGCTGCCGGAAGCCTCCTCCTACTGGAGCTATCTGAGCGCCTGCTACTGGATAATCAATGCAGGAATGATGCGCGATATGGCCGCCGCCACGGGGCGTGACGCCGAAAAATATGAAGCCATCCGCGCAAAGGCCATTGAATATACGAAAGACAAGTTCCTTGATGAGAATGGCCTCTTCAAGACCGCCATTCTCAACACTATGCAGACCCCTGCTCTCTTCGCGCTCCACTGCGGCCTTGTCGGCGGAGGAGCAAAGGAAGATATGCTCGCCCGCCTGAGGCAGAATTTCGCCGACCACGGACAGTGCCTGCAGACAGGCTTCCTTGGCACATCTATCCTTATGGACGTCCTGACAAACAACGCTATGAGCGACGTTGCCTACGACCTTCTCTTCCAGAGAAAGAACCCGAGCTGGCTCTACTCTGTGGACAACGGCGCCACCACAATCTGGGAGCGCTGGGACAGCTATGTGAAGGAAACGGGAATGGGTCCGAAGGGTATGAACAGCTTCAACCATTATGCCTACGGCTGCGTATGCGCCTGGTTGTGGAAGACTGCCGCCGGAATTGCGGCTGACCCTGCCTGCCCTGGCTTCAAGCATATAATAATGAAACCGGTGCCTGACCAAAGACTCGGCAGCATCGACGCCGAGTACAAGTCGGCAGCCGGCCTCATCAAGAGTTCGTGGAAATATGACGACCGGAAGTGGACCTGGAACTTCACCATACCGGAAGGAGCCACAGCTACTGTCTGCGCTCCGGGCGACGAGCCGCAGGAATACACCGCAGGATCGTATACAATTCAAAAATGACAAACTATATCGCAATAGATCTGGGAGCCACCAGCGGAAGAGTGATTCTCGCCTGCAAGGGTGAGGATTCCACTCTTTCGATGGAGACCCTCCACCGTTTCACTACCCCGCTCCTTGAGAGGGACGGAAAATATTACTGGGACATATTTGAAATCAGGGACGAGATAATCTCCGGACTGTCGAAAGCCGCCGGCAAAGAGATAGAGTCAATCGGCATAGACACCTGGGGCGTGGATTTCTGCCCTGTGGAGAGTGACGGAAGCGTGCGACTGCCTCGCTCATACCGCGATCCGTACACCACCGATGCCCTTTTGGAAGAGTTTTTCCACAAGATGCCGCGCGAGGAGCTGTATCGCCGCACCGGAATCCAGATAATGAATTTCAACAGCGTGTTCCAGCTTTATGCCCAGTGCCGGGAAGGGGCATTGAAAGGAGCCTCGAAGCTGCTGTTTGTGCCTGACGCTCTGAACTATATGCTCACCGGAAAGATGGTTTGCGAATACTCCATTCTGAGCACGAGCGCTCTGATGGATCCCCGCACTAAGGAGCTTGACGAAGATATCCTCAGGGTGTGCGGCGTCGGAGGTGAAATGTTCGCCGATATCGTTCTCCCGGGCACCCCGGTGGGCGTCCTGAAAGACGAAATTGCCGAGCGGACAGGTCTTGGAAAGGTAAAGGTGATTGCAGTGGCCGGCCATGACACGGCAAGCGCGGTCGCCTCGGTCCCGGCCGAAAACGAACGTTTCGCCTATCTCTCTTCCGGAACCTGGAGTCTTATGGGCATAGAAACACGCGAGCCTGTGATTGACGAAAGGATGCTGCGGATGAATTTCACGAACGAAGGCGGTATCGGAGGCACAACCAGACTTCTGAAAAACATTACGGGAATGTGGCTTCTGGAGCAATGTCTGGCGCAGTGGCGCAAGGAAGGAAAGAATTACAGCTATCCCCAACTGCAGGAAATGGCTCTGTCTTCCCCTGCTTCGGCTGCCCTGATAAACCCCGACGACCCTGCCTTCGCCGCTCCGCAGGATATGCCGCGCATAATCCGTGAAAGGGCCGGCAGAGAGTTCTCTGACGCTGAAATGGTTCGCCTTATCTACGATTCGCTCGCCGCTAGGTATGCCGAGGTTTTTGCAAAGCTGAAGGCAATCGCGCCATTCCCCCTCGACACGCTGCACATTATCGGAGGCGGCTGCCGGAATGAGCTTCTCGACCAAATGACGGCCGACGCGTGCGGTGTGAAGGTCATCGCCGGCCCTGCGGAAGGCACAGCACAGGGAAACGTTATGGTTCAAGCCGGCCTGACCAGAAAAGATCTCTTGAAAAGTATCGACACAAAAACATATTATCCGACAAAATGCTGAAAGATATTGAACTCACCGCCGAGGTGGCCGGCTACCTTTGGGAAAAGGGCTGGGCGGAAAGAAACGGCGGCAATATAGTCGTGAACATAACAGACAGTCTGGACGAGGTGACAAAAAGGCTTCCTCCTCTGCTGGAACCCGTTAAGATAGGCATCACTCTGCCAAACCTGAAAGGTTGCTTCTTTTTCTGCAAGGGCACAAATCGGCGGATGCGCGACCTTGCGGGCGACCCGATGTCAAACGGCAGTATAATCCGCATCTGCAGCGACTGCTCCTCCTATGAGATAATCGCCGAAAAGCCCGTGATGCCGACTTCTGAACTCCCATCCCATCTTTCGCTGCACAATTATCTGATAAGCAAAGGATCAGGTTATAAAGCGTCATTGCATACACATCCAATAGAGCTTGTGGCGATGTCACATTCCGAGAAGTTTCTCGATAGCGGATTTCTTTCGAATCTGCTCGCCTCGATGATTCCAGAAACGCTGGCGTTTGCACCTCTGGGCATAGGGGTTGTGCCTTACTGCCTCCCCGGCAGCATTGCTCTGGCCGAGGCCACTCTCCGTCAGATAGAAAGGCACGACGTAGTCCTTTGGGAGAAACACGGCACCGTCGCCGTCGGCAAGGATATTATGGACGCCTTCGACCAGACGGATGTTCTCAACAAGGCCGCCTGCATCTATATGAGAGCCCGCACAATGGGTTTCGAGCCCGACGGAATGACACCCGCCGCAATGCAGGAACTGCGCTCCGCCTTCAATCTGCCGACCGGGCGGTAGAGTTATCAGACACGCCGGATAGTCAAAGCGTGGCTGACGGGATAGTTCTATTTCGTATAGTATCCGCCAGTCTTTGCGGCGCCGCGGTGTTCTATCAGGCCTAAATAAATAGAAGTAAATCGTAATACATTACTCATCGTTCGGTCCCGCAAAGAGACTTTCTTTCTGCAGTGACTTAAGCTGCTTGTCGAAGTCCGAAGATGTCAGTTGCGTCCTGTTGAAAATATCGTATTCTGATTCCGCTTTCTTTACGGCGTCTTCGTGTGAGACCAGTCCTTTTCTCCCGTCGGGCAAAATTTGGAACTTGCGGAAGGTAAGGAACTCATTCACGCTTGCGGCAAACTGCTGCATGGTAAAACTGTTCTCGTTCTCGATCAGGTCTTCGATATAGTCGAAATATCCTGTCACGGCGCGTTCCAGACGCTTGATCTCTTTCTCTTGGAGATAATTCTTGGCGACTGAGACATCGCTCTTCAAGACTCTTCCGTCGGGAGAATTCTTCCACATGGTCAATCCCATATGTTCTTTCTCGTGGTCGGCGGAGGCATAGATGATTCCAGCAGCCGTCTGTCCGGTAATTGCATAATGGAACTTGTTCTGAATCATCGAATAGAACTCCTTGGTCGTGGGGGAGTTCCTGTCGTAGTCTGTGCTGCATTCGGCATAGATGTCCGTTATCTGCTGCCAGATTCGCCTTTCGCTTGCGCGGATGGAACGGACCCTTTCGAGCAATTCGCGGAAATAATCCTTGCTGAGCAGTGCTCCGCCTCGTTTCATCCTTTCATCGTCCAGCGCAAATCCTTTCTGGAGGTATTCCTTCAACACTCCGGTCGCCCAGATGCGGAATTGCGTGGCACGATACGAACTGACGCGATAGCCCACGGCAATGATTACGTCCAGATTGTAAAAGTCGATTTCATCAGGAACTTCGCCTCTGAAGCCTCTCTGCACGACAATTTCCATTTTGGAAACAGTCGTGTCCGATGGCAGCTCGCCCTCCTCGAATATGTTGGATATGTGCTTGCTTATCGCGGGGACCCCTACGCCAAACAACTCCGCCATAGCCTTCTGGGTAGCCCAGAGGGTTTCATCCTTCACCACAACTTCCACCTTCACATCCTCAGTGGCAGAGCTGTATACAAGCATTTCCAGTTTATCCATCTTCAATTATTTTTTGCGAAGTTACGAAATTTTAGTTATCGAAGCACCAGATTCAGGAATTCTTCGGGACTGTATGTCTTGACGGGGGCGGCGGAAAAATGACGGTCGCGCGTGATGAAGATGTCGCAGCCGCTGTCTATTGCGCAGGAAATTTGAAGGGCATCTTCAAAGTCAGGCATTTCAAGGGATTGGGCTTTTTCCCATTGCCTTGTTGTTTGAGGCAGGATATTGAAGAGCTCGGTCAAAACTGACGGTTTCAGTTGAGGACACAGCTTTTGAGCCACATACATAGTATTGACCGCTGTAAGAAACGAGATATTCAGTTCATAACACGGCAACTCACCTATTCTCATTATATTGAGAGCATTGTCGTCGCGCAGGCGGCCGGTGAAATAATCTATGATGACATTGGTGTCCAGAAAAATTCTTATCGGTTCCATATAGCATTGAATCTTTCGTCGTCCTCAAAATCTCTTCCCTCGGGCATTCTGAAAATTCCGGCATACTTCATAGCTTTTTCTCCCGTCTCCGGTTTCAATGAAACCTCAGGGAACTGCTCTGACTGAATCAAATCTGTGGAGATAACTTTTGTTACATAACTGTTCAAGCTGAGATTCAGGCTCTTTGCACGACGTTTCATCATTGTTAGCATCCAGGGATCAAACCTGAATGCAGTCTGTTCTTTTTGCGCAGAAATCATAGTGTTATCATTTTTCGCAAATGTATAACAATTTCTACTGAAAACAAAAAATCCGATAGCCGGTATTACGCTATAGCGTCTGTTCCGCAATCAGGCCCTCTGCCCAGGTGCGGAAGTCAGACCAGCGGTAGAAATGGCCAGTTACAGGGGTCAACTGAGGAAGGGTGGCGTCTTCCTCGTTGAGGAGCAGGCGGAAGAGGATGTCGCCTTTCTTGTCACGGTAGAAAACGAAGGCGAAAGTGGCAGCCATAGGGACATTGTAGTTCTGGAACCAGTATTTCACTTCTGAAGATTTTTCAGGCACGGTGCCGCAGCCACCGGCGTTTATCAGAGCCAGAAACGCCTCCACAACATAGTCGTGGCCGAAGCGCAGGTCGGCGGCGAGGGCAGGATCGGCAAATGCCGCCTCAGCCTTGTCAAGAATGTCCTGCAGCAGCGGAATGTTCGCGAAGCGGGAATTTATGTCGATATGGTAGGAGTAGTAGTTTGTGGCTTCCCAAAGGCCCAGAAGCTGCTCTTCGGTTAGCATTCCGGCGAAGAGGTCACCGTCCCAGTAGTTTCTGTAGCCGCCCCAGAGCTCGAAATATTCGAAGCAGAAAGAACTTCTTCCGCCTGGATATGAGTTCACGAAACTGATGTCCTTGAAGATTTTACCGAGTATGCCGTCATAGTCTATCGTACGCTGATTGAAATCCGCAACGGTCTCGACCTTAGGTTCTTTGCCCCAGCCTTTGTAGGACTTCTTGAGGTCTTTCGGAGCGTTGATAGGTGTCACCACGGTGAGGCCGCGATGGTTGGAACTCTGGTAGATGTCGAGATTTGGGTTCCGGCCCTTCAGACTGAGACAGAAGGAACTCATACTGATGATGCTGCGGGCGGCTGTGGATACGACTGAGTTGACTTTGCGCTTACCCTTGAACACATCCGGGAACGTGTCGTAAAAATATTCGCCCAGCTTCTTATGCTGCTCGAAGCCCAGAGGCACGAGGTCTCCGGTATTAAGGAGGGCTTCAGGGTAAAGTTCTTCAAACCGGCCGTAGAAAGCTTCTCCGTCTTCAGTCAGGGCTTTGGCGGCGTGCGCGTCCGATAGTACCTGATGTAGCAAAGTGTAGGTCTTGCTGCTCCAGGCGTATCGCGAGCCGTGTCTGCCGTAATGGCTGATATAGAACGCTTTATATCCTTTAGGTGCCTTTTCGAGAGGTGCTGTGTCGAAGCGGTGCGGGCCTTCCATTCCGGCCATAAGGCGCCAGTCGCCGCGGACTTTTTCAATGACGTCATACTGCTGAGCCCGAGTTCCGATGCAGAGAAGAGACAAGCAGATTACTAAAGATGTTTTCAGTATTTTCATATTGCAGATTTTTTTAATTTGCTACAGGTCAAGCATAAGGCCTAAGGTAAGGATGCGCGCCCCGCTGCCGGGGTCGTAACCTTTCTTGAAAAGGGGCGTCGCGCCGTAGCGCGCGTAGAGGCCGACAAATGCGAAGGAAGCGGACACTTCGCAGGTGAGCCTGAACGGATTGACTCCCTCAAGATGTTCGACAGTGGCAGATTCGGCGGAGGTGTCCTTCAGTCGTGCATTGATTTTATATTCCGGAGCGCACTGCGCCCCAATCTTGAAGAGACCCTTCCTGAGGAAAATGCCGACAGGCACTCCAGCGTAGTGGAATTTCATCTTGCTCTCCTTGTCGCCCAGGCTGAAATATTCCCAGCGGCCGCCGATACGCAGGCGTACATTGCCCTTTGCGCCAAGCGGAAAACTGGTTTTGACAGCATCCCAGACAAAGTCGGACGTGCGCGTCAGCCCGCCTTCTCTCAGCTCGCCGAAGACTATGCATTTGCCGAAGTACAGGCTGCCGAAATTTTCCACGTATGGCCTGTCCTGCGCTTTCACAAAGGTCGCGGTAAGCAGAAGAAGCGTTATGATGAATGTTTTTTTCATTGGAAAAGTTCGTGAAGTACGGGGAGCGACTTTATCGTAAGGTCGGCTCCAAGATGATAGGAAAGATATCTCATCGCCTCCTTTGCGAAGGCTTGGCGGCGCGCTCCCGAAAGAGGAAGCGCAAGTGTCTCGCTTTGAGAAGATTTCATTATTTTGAAGAGAAGTTCCATCTCTTCGTGACTGAAAAGCCCTTTCGGTTCGGTCTCCTCGGGTGAGGCGGGCCCCAGGCCGAGCCGTATGATATAGGAGACGAGAAACCACAGATGGAAATTGGCAACGGACCCCTCCGCGGTTTCGAGGGAGGCCACGGCGGCGCACAGCCAGTCGAAGAGGCGCTCGTCGGTCACTTCGGTGCGCAGGCTCCTGTAGAGCACTTCGCTTATGAAGATGGCCTCCGAGCTTTTGAAGATGTCCGAGCGGATGCTCTCCAGAGGGGCCACGGGCGTCCACTCCTTCAGAATGGCCAGCGAACTCTTCGGAGTTTCCACACTGACTGCGTCAAGAATGTTGAGCGGGTGCAGCAGGGAGACCTGGTGTTTTTTGCCCAATCCTCTGACTAGAAAACTTTTGCGCCCTCCCACGGAGTCTATGGCGTGCATCACGGCGCTGCTGTCTGAATATTTTGTCAGATGCAGGACAATCAGCCGCGATTTGGTCGTCAGACTCATTTCTGGACGTTGAGGTATTCGACAAGGGCCCTGAGGGCCTTTCCGCGGTGGGAGAGGGAGTTTTTCACCTCCATCGGAACTTCCGCCATCGTGCACTCCAAGCCGTCTGGAACGAAAATTGAATCATAGCCGAAGCCCTGGACGCCGTCGCTTTCGGCAGTGGCGATATGGCCCGGGCAAGTTCCTTCAAATATTGTCTTTTTGCAGCCGCAGCCCTCTTCGGCGCAAGGCTCGATAAGGGTCACTACGCAGCGGAAACGGGCGGTGCGCTTCTCGTAAGGCACGCCTTCCATCTCTCGCAGAACCTTCCTGCGGTTGTCGGCCGAGTTCTTGCCCTCCCCGGCATAGCGGGCGGAATAAACTCCCGGAGCGCCGCCGAGGGCGTCGATTTCAAGCCCCGTGTCATCGGCGAAGCAGGTCTTGTGGAAACAGTCCCAGATGGTCTGAGCCTTTTCGGCGGAATTCTCGTCTATTGTTTCGTGGGTCTCCGGAATGTCGCCCTCGAAGCCTATAGATGCGGGTGTTGTTATTTTGAAATCAGCACCGAGCAGTTTGCCTGCTTCCTCGGCCTTATGCGGATTGTTGGTTGCGAAAATAATGTCCATAAGGAAAGATTTTAGTCAAAGATAGAAACAAAAGGTTAAATTTGCACGATTGATATATGAAAAATAAGATGAAAAGAAGTCTGATGATGGTTCTCGCCGCCCTGACAGTTATGCAGGCCGGCGCGCAGAGCCCTAATTTCAAACTGGGCAAGAGCCTTGAAACACAGTATTCAATACTTAAGGAGATAGCCCGTTCCTATGTCGATACGGTGGATTTCGAGAAGATGATGACAGTCGGCATCGAGGAGATGCTCGCCACTCTTGATCCATATACACAATTTATTCCGGAAGAGGATGGGGAAGACCTTGAGCTGCTGACCACCGGCAACTACGGCGGCATCGGCGCCCTCATCAAGAAGCGCGTGGGCGGCGGAGTGGTCATCAACCAGCCGTACGCCGGCTCGCCGGCCGTGAAGTTCGGCCTCGCTCCCGGCGACACGATAGTCGAGATAGACGGCAAACCGGTCTTTGACGAGACCTCCGAGCAGGCTTCCGGCCGTATGAAGGGCCAGCCCGGCACTGACGTGCACTTCAAGGTCATAAAGGGCCGCACCGGCGCCGAGGAGGAGATTACGGTGACACGTGAGAAGATCCATATCCCGAGCGTGGAGTATGCCGGCATAATCCGCGACTCCATCGGCTATATGCGCATAACGGGCTTCACCGACAAAGTGAGCCGCGAGGCCAAGGATGCGCTCGAAAATCTTAAGGCGCAAGGCGCAAGAAGGCTTGTCATAGACCTTCGCGGCAACGGCGGCGGAGTGATGGACGAGGCCATCAATCTTGTGGGCCTGTTTGTTCCGAAGGGCACTCTCGTGGTCTCCTCGAAGGGCCGTATGGCCGGGATGGACCGGGATTATTTCACGACGGAAAACCCTGTGGACACCACCATTCCGGTGCTCGTGATGGTCAACAGCGGTTCCGCTTCAGCTTCGGAAATCACCGCCGGCGCCCTGCAGGATTTAGACCGCGGCACGATTGCCGGCAAGCGTACCTTCGGCAAGGGCCTTATCCAGACCATCAAGCCTGTCGTGTATAACGGCTCCGTGAAGGTCACGACCGGAAAATATTATACTCCGAGCGGCCGCTGCGTGCAGGCGATTGACTACTCCCACCGTAACGAAGACGGCAGCGTGGGCAATATTCCTGACTCCCTTAAGACCGCCTTCAAGACGGCAAAGGGCCGTACGGTGTATGACGGCGGCGGCGTGACGCCCGACATCGAAGTGGGGAGCCCCGAGGTCAGCCGCCCTGTGATCTCGCTGGTCTATATGGACATCCCGGGAGACTACGCAACGGAGTTCTACAAAAAGAATCCCGATATCGGTCCGGTGGAGACCTTCAGCCTCTCCGACGCCCAGTACGAGGATTTCGTCAAATATGCCGCAGCCAGGGAGTTCGACTCGCGCAGCGCCGCGCAGACTTCGCTGGACAATCTTGTGAAGGCAGCCCGCCAGGAAGGTTTCTATGACCGTTATAAGGCTGAAATAGAGGCTCTTGCCTCAAAGGTGAATATGGACAAGGAGACAATCCTCCGCGTCAAGAAAGATGAAATCAAGCCTATAGTCGAGCAGGAGATTGCGATGAGATATTACTTCTCTGCCGCCGCCGATATGGTGAGCCTCCGCACCGACAGCCAGCTGTGGGCCGCCCTCGACAAGTGGAACTAGCGGTATTTGGTCTCCTCTTCCAGCATTCCCAGATAGGAATTGTATCTTTCGGCTGAGATGAGCCCCTCGTCCACGGCCTGTTTCACCGCGCAGCCCGGTTCGTGGGTGTGCGTGCAGGGCTTGAAGCGGCAGGAGTCCATAACTCTCATCATCTCAGGGAAATATGTGCTGAGCTCCTCAGTAGAGATGTCCACAAGTCCGAAGCCTCTTATGCCGGGAGTGTCGATTACGAAACCTCCGCTCGAGAGGGGATGCATCTCGTAGAAAGTGGTCGTGTGCTTGCCCTGAAGGTGGCTGACGGAGATTTCTCCGATTTTGGGGTTGAGAGAAGGGTCGAGCGCCTTCAGAAGCGATGATTTGCCGACTCCCGAAGCGCCGCTGAAGAGGCTGACCGAGTCTCGGCACAGCTCCCGCACCTCTTCTATGCCGGTGCCCCTGCGGGCTGAAATCTCTATTGTCCGGTATCCTGCGCCCCGGTAGATGCCTTCAAACCACTCTACTTGCTCTTTCAAGCAATCTTCTTCGTAGAGGTCCATCTTATTTATAAGTATCACAGGATGAACGCCGTAGGCCTCGCAGGTCAGCAGGAAGCGGTCCACGAACGCGAGCTTCGTCTCAGGCAGAATCATAGTCACTATGAGAAACACCCTGTCCAGATTGGCGGCAAGTATGTGGCTTTCCCGGGAGAGGTTGGTGCTCCTGCGGATTATGCCGTTCGTGCGCGGCAGGATGCGGGAGATGGTTGCCATATCATCCTTTTTCGGGTCGAAGGAGTATTCGACTCTGTCGCCTACGGCCACCGGATTGGTGGTCTTCACCCCGCTGAGGCGCAGCTTGCCGCGGATGACGGCTGGAAACGGATCCCACAGGGGGAGCTCCGAGAGCAGATAATGGCTTCCCGTATGCTTTACGATGGTGGCTGTGCCGCTATTTTTCATATTGCAAAGATAGCAATTTGTGCAAATTGTATTACTTTTGTAGGATTAAAGCCTTGTTATGTTCACCTTCGAAGAAATTGAGAAAATTGTAGAAAAGAGCGCTATGGTGGTCAATCACAACCGCCGGCCGGAAAATCTCTACGACCCTATAGACTATATGCTTTCCATCGGTGGAAAGAGACTCCGCCCGAGGCTGTGCCTGACAATCTACAATCTGTACTCCGACAATCTTGACAGAAATGTCATATTCCCGTCCCTGGCTCTGGAAGTCTTCCACGAGTTCACCCTGATTCACGACGACATAATGGACAAATCCGACACCCGCCGCGGCCAGGCCACCGTCCACAAGAAATGGAACGACAACGTGGCGATTCTCTCCGGCGACGTGATGAGCATCCTTTCCTACAAATATCTGTCGGAGTGCCGGCCGGAGTTCTACAAGAGCGCATTCAATCTTTTCACCAAAACGGCCATAGAGGTGTGCGAGGGCCAGCAGCTGGATATGGACTTCGAAGACAAGCCTTTCATAACGATGGACGACTATCTGGGGATGATAGGCCTCAAGACCGCCGTCCTGATAGCCTGCTCCGCCAAGATGGGAGCCGTTCTGGCCGCCCGCCCGGAACAGGAGTGCAGTGCAATCTACGATTACGGATACCAGCTTGGAATGGCCTTCCAGATAACGGACGACTATCTTGACACCTTCGGAGACGAGAAGATTTTCGGCAAGAAGATAGGTGGAGACATTTCCAACAACAAGAAGACCTGGCTCCTTGTGGAGACCTTCAGAAGGGCCTCGGCTGCGCAGAAAGTCCGTCTGGAAAATATTTTGGCGATGGGTCCAGAGCTGCGCGGGGAAAAGGTGAGGCTGATGCAGGAGCTGTATGTCGAGACCGGCGTCAAGGCGGCCGCTCTCGAGGCGATAGACAAATATTACGGCAAGGCTATGGACGCGCTTGCTCCGGCAGGGCTCGACGCCGAGCAGACGGAGCGCCTCGGTCTCTTTGCAAAACAAATAATACATCGTGAAAAATAAGAAACTGGAGATAATGGCCCCTGCAGGCAACTTCGAGTGCCTGATGGCCGCCATTCAGGGCGGCGCGGATTCCGTATATTTCGGGGTGGGCCGTCTCAATATGCGTTCCCACTCTGCCAACAATTTCGCCCCGGAAGATCTTCAGAAAGTATGCGACATCTGCCGCGAGCACGGAGTGAAGTCATATCTGACAGTCAACATAGTCTTCTACGACGAAGACCTTGAGGATATGAGGCAGGCCTTGCGGAGCGCCCTCCAGGCCGGAGTGACCGCCGTGATCGCTTCCGATATGGCCGCGATAGCCTATGCGCGACAGATAGGTCTGGAGGTGCATATCTCCACGCAGCTGAGCATCTCCAATGCCGAGTCCCTGCGCTTCTACAGTCAGTTCGCCGACGTGGTGGTGCTTGCTCGCGAGCTCAATTTGGGTCAGGTCAAACAGATCAGCCGCACGATAGAAGAGGAGGGGATAAAAGGTCCTTCCGGCCGCCCTCTGCAGATAGAGATGTTCTGCCACGGAGCTCTCTGTATGGCAATTTCCGGCAAATGCTATCTTTCGCTTCACGAATACGGCGCTTCGGCAAATCGCGGCGCCTGCTACCAGATATGCCGTCGCGGCTACGAAGTGACGGACCTAGAGACCGGCAACCGGCTTCTTGTGGACAACAAATACATAATGTCGCCTAAAGATCTCTGCACCATAGAGTTTATGGACAAGATAATCGATGCCGGCGTGACTGTCTTCAAGATCGAGGGCAGGGCCCGCAGCAGCGAGTATGTCCTGGCCGTGACGCGTGCCTACCGCCAGGCCGCCGACGCCGTGATGGAAGGCCGCTATACACCTGAGCTTGCCTCTTCGCTCAAAGAGAAGCTCTCCACCGTGTTCAACCGCGGTTTCTGGGACGGCTACTATCAGGGAGCAAGGCTCGGAGAGTGGAGCGAAGTGTACGGCAACAAAGCCACGAAGACAAAGACCTATGTAGGCAAGATTACCAACTACTTCAGCAAACTGTCTGTGGCAGAAGTGCTTGTCGAATCAGGAGCCCTCAAGGTAGGCGACAGCGTTCTGATAACCGGGCCGACAACAGGCGTGATAGAATACACCGTGCCCGAGATCAGAGTCGATCTCAAGCCGGTGCAGGAGGCTGTCAAGGGAGACCTGTGCTCCATTCCTGTTGCGCAGCATCTTCGCCGTAGCGACAAGATATACACCTTTCTATAAAGATGAAAAAATTGTTTTTTTTGTTGAGTCTTGCATTTCTGTGCTCGTCTTTGCGGGCTCAAAACGACGACTACCGTCTTTATATGCACAGTGCCGCCGACGCTTCGGTGGTGTTCCGCGGCTCGCAGGCAGTGCAGTACCGCTTCCCATACAACGGGACCCCTTATTGGAAAGGGCCTGATTTCGGCTCCGGCAATCTGGAGTACAACGGCAAGATGTATTACGGCCTGAGGCTTAACATAGACGCAGCGACGCAGACTCTGGTTCTGAAAAACGACAGCGGCGTCTGCGAGGTCGCCCTGGACGGGAGGCAGTATGAAACTTTCACGATTGACGGAGTGAGGTTTATGCGTAAGGGCGGAAAGATTTACGAATACATCTGGGACGGCCGCGCAAAGGTACTTAGGCAGATCAAAAAAGTGCAGGAGACCGACACTGAGGGTCGCAAGAGTTTCCAGACGGCCTATGACGGCCGCTTCAACCCGAAGATTCCGACAGTGTTTACCGCGCACATAAAATATTTCTATGTAGCGGAAGGCTCTTCCCAGATGAAGGAATTCAAAAGCAGGAGCGCTCTTCTGAAAAACTACAAGACCCTGAAGAAAGAGGCTGCCGATGCCGCCTTCAAGGCCTCCCGCGGAGAAAAGATTCCGGATGACGAATATTACAGATTTGTAATGCAATACATTGAGTCGCGATGAAAAGGAAAATAGCAACGGCGCTTTGTATCGCGCTTCTTTCAACAGTAGTGTGCCGCTCTCAGGAAGTCACCCGCGTCGAGGTGGATTCTCTCTTGACGGTGCTCAGGCACAATGCCGGCTCGACAGTCTATTATATAAGGGACACCTCCGATAAATATCACTATACTGTCGGCTCCTCGGGTGAGGGATTTGTCAGCAATGCCTTTCAGGCGTTGAGGGCGCAGGGCTATTCAGTGACGGAGTATGACGGCAAGTGGTTCATACTCAAGAACAACGGCTTCTCCACAACTCTTCCGGCAGGCTATTTCGACACTGACGCCGCATCCGGAAGCGGTAATGAGGAGTTGAAGAAATTCATCGAAAACAACAATGCGATAGTAACCTTCCAGAACAAGATATATGACATCGGCGATCCGAACTGCGGCAAGACGGGCCAGGTTACCGTAAAGGGTTATGTGAAAGATATCGCCAGCGGCGAGCCTTTGGTCGGAGTCTCTGTATATGATGACTCGGGCCGGCATTTCGCCCAGACGGACGCGTACGGCTTCTACAAGATAATGCTTCCTGTGGGAGAGAACACTCTGGGCTTCAGCGGTTATTCCCTCGAAGACATGAAGCTGCACCTTCAGGTGTATGATGACGGAGGTCTGGACGTGGTGATGAAGGAGAAGATATTCTCCCTTACCGGGGCCGTCATAACATCGGAAAGTATGTCGCATCACAGAAACACGCAGATGGGTATCGAGAAGGTGCGCATCAACGTCATCAAAAACGTTCCTGTGGCTTTCGGCGAGGCAGACGTGCTGAAGGTGGTGATGACGCTGCCGGGTGTCAAGTCGGTCGGCGAGGCTTCCAGCGGCTTCAATGTCAGGGGCGGAGCCACCGACCAGAACCTCATACTCTTCAATGAAGGCACAATCTATAACCCGAGCCATATGTTCGGTCTGCTTTCAGCCTTCAACACCGACGTAATCAACGACATAGAGCTCTACAAAAGCTCGATTCCGGCCGAATACGGCGGCCGCATCTCCTCCGTGCTGGAGGTCCGCAGCCGCGACGGCAACAGCAAGAAACTGACCGGTTCCCTCGGCATAGGCCTGCTTACGAGCCGCCTGCATCTGGAGGGCCCGATTGTCAAGGACCGTACGACCTTCATCCTCGGCGCCCGCACCACATATTCCAACTGGATGCTGAATCTCCTGCCGAAAAACAGCACCTATTCTGGCGGAAAATCCTCGTTTCAGGACGTGAACCTCGGCATTTCGCATAAGATCAACGAGAACAACTCCCTGCACGCCTACGGCTATTTTTCCCGGGACAAGTTCCGCTTCAGCTCCGACACCACTTTCCGCTACCGCAATATAAACGGTTCGCTCAAATGGAGAAGCAACTTCAGCGACAAGCACTCTCTGGTGATGACGCTGGGCTACGACAGCTATTCCTACAACATTACCGACAACTTCAACGCCTCGGCGGCCTACAAGCTTGCGAGCGACGTCAATCAGGCCTTCGGCAAACTGACTTTCAAGTCGATGCTCTCCGCAGACAACACGCTGACCTACGGCGTGAACGCCGTAATGTACGACCTCAACCCGGGCAGTTACAGTCCGCTCGGAGAAGAGTCGATAGTGACGCCGAAAGTGCTTGACAGGGAGAATGCCCTCGAGGGCGCTCTGTTTGTCAGCGACAACTGGCAGATCGGCAAGCTTTCGGTGGATGCCGGCATTCGCCTCTCGATGTTCAGCCGCAGCACCGGCGGGAAGGCCTTTTATCTTGGGCCGGAATACCGCATCAGCGGAAAATATTCATTTGCGGACAATATCTCCGTGAAGGCAGGCTTCAATACGATGAGGCAGTATATCCATATGATTTCCAACAGCATCAACATATCTCCGACCGACACCTGGAAACTTTCGAGCGACCGCATCAGGCCGCAGGACGGCTGGCAGGCGGCGGCGGGATTCTACTGGACGGTGGCAGGCAACACGGTGGACCTCTCTCTGGAGGGCTATTATAAAAAGGTACAGCACTACCTCGACTACCGCAGCGGCGCCGTGCTCGTGATGAACGAAAATCTGGCCGACGACCTGATAGAGACCGAGAACAAGGCCTTCGGAGTGGAGCTGATGGCGAAAAAGACGATTGGCAAGCTCAATGGCTGGATTTCATACACCTACTCCCGCTCGCTGCTCCGCGAGATGGAAGACCGCGGCATAGAGACAATCAACGGCGGAGAATGGTACAAGGCCTCCTACGACAAGCCGCACGACTTGAAGATAGTGACAAACTACAAGTTCACCCACCGTTACAGCGTCTCTGTCAATCTCGACTACTCGACAGGCCGTCCGGTGACAGTTCCTACAGGCAAATACCGTTATGCAAACGGCTGGCGCCTTGTCTATTCCGACCGCAACACCTACCGTATCCCGGACTACTTCCGCCTCGACCTGGCGCTCATAGTGGAGCCGGGACACTATCTCAAACAACTGACCCATATGTCGTTTACATTCGGCGTCTATAATGTAACAGGACGCAAGAATCCATACTCGATCTACTACACTACCAACGGAGGCGGCAAGATAGACGGCCATATGCTCAGCGTCTTCGCGTGCCAGATACCTTATATAAACCTTAACCTGAAGTTCTAGCTATGAAAAGACTTTGCATTCTCACGTTGGCTCTCGTCTGCGCAGCGGCGACTTCCTGCATATATGACTTCGAGGCGGAAGTTGAAGGTCAGAGCGGTATTCTGGTGGTCGAAGGTGATATCCTTGCCGGAGACATTTCAGTCATAGACCTGACTCTTTCGCAAACTCTCTCCGACAAGTCGGACGCGGTCCGGGTCCAGGCACAGGTCTGGGTGGAGCAGCAAGACGGCACGCGCTTTTCAGGCTATCGCAGCGGCGAGAGGTATTATGTCGACACCCGCTCGCTCGACCCTTCGCAGCAGTGCCGCCTGTGCGTGAACAACACTTCATACGGCACGTGCCGTTCCCAGTGGCTTGACATTCTCCGGTCTCCGCAAATCGGCGAAATAACAAATTCCGTCACCGAAGACGGGGAATATATGAATATCTACGTTTCAACAGGCTCTTCCGGCGAAGGTTCCGGATATTACCGCTGGATGGTCTCCGAGGAGTGGGAGTACGTGTCGGACTATTATGCGACGCACTACTACGACCCCGCCTCCGGAAAGGTGCTGCCGTTCGAAGGGGATGACAACACGCATTTCTGCTGGAACAGCGGCTCCGTAAGCTCCCTGATGGTGGGCTCTACCGCAAAACTCAAGCAGGACAAGCTGGATAATCAATATCTGTACAACATACATAACGACAACATAAAGATATCATACATTTACGCCGTCACCGTCGAACAGCGCGCAATCTCCGAAGATGCATATTCCTATTGGGTGACGGTCATTCAGAACGATGACGGAGTCGGAGGCCTGTTCTCTCCGCAGCCTTCCGAGATGAGGGGCAACATAACCTGCGACAGCAATCCGGACAAGACGGTACTCGGCTACATAAGCGCCTCCACCGTAACCTCCAAACGGGCTTTTTTCCGCAACAAGGACACGGGTTTCTACAAAAAGCCGAAAACGGGCGAGATAATAGAGCCGACGGAAATCCCCGAGGCGGACTGGAACGCCGTCTATCTGCTTGACAATATGCGGGTATATACTTTTTATGAGACAGAAACCCAAGTGTATGAAGACCGCTTCACCTGGCTTCCGCGCAGGTGTGTGGACTGCACCGCTATGGGCGGGACAACAGAAAAACCTGAAGATTGGCCGTTATGAGAAAGACTCTCTTTACAATAATCTGCCTGCTGGCCCTCTTGGTAGAGGCATCTGCCGGCGACCGCGTCGTTGAAAGAACGTATATTTCCACAGACCGCAGCGTGTATGTGGCCGGCGAAGCCATCCGGTGCTCGGCATTCTGCCTTGACGCAAACCACGAAAGGCTTTATTCGCAGACGAGCAGCGTGGTCTATCTCGAACTGCACTCCGCCGACGGTCTTGCCGCCGGAGCGCGCCTGGCCCTTATAAACGGGCGCGGGGCAGGCAGTCTGCAGCTTCCCGCGACCTTGCCTACAGGCAATTACCGCCTTATAGCGTACACCGCGCAGAACAGGGGTGAGGAAGGCTATGATTATGAAGGTATAGCGTCAAAGACCATATCGGTTTTCAACGTCTTTACGAAAGACAGAGTGAAAGATGGTGTAGAGGTGGTTTCGGATGCTGAATATGAGGCTGCTATCGCGAAGCAGGCGCCTCAGTGCGGCGAGGTCTCCATTGAAGCCGCCCGGGGGGCCGGAAGGTCTTCCGTCGTTCCGATAACTCTCACAAACGGCGGCGGCCAGGCAGTGTCGCTGAGCGTTGCGGTGTATCACGAAGACGCTCTTATGGAGAACGACAATCCGACCATAGAGGATTTTGTCCGCTCGGCCGAGGTCGGCGACAGGCTTATCACCGACAATTTCATTCCTGATTACGAGGGTGAGGTCATCCGCGGCCGCATTGCCGGACTGAAGGAAGAAAATATGCAGGATGTGGTGGGCAAATTCGCGTTCATATCCGCTCCGAGCGAAAAATCAGACGTTTATGCCGCTATGATAGGGCCGAGCGGCAACGTCAATTTCTATACCTGCAACATCTACGGGGACAAAGATATGATCTGTGAGATCGAAGGCATCGATTCCACCCTCAACTGTCACCTTGAACTCCAAAGCCCGTATGTGGGGGCTTCGGTTGCCTCTCCCGCGCCTTTGAAGATGGCCCCGTGCCTGGGCGACGCGCTGAAAAGCCGCGCCGCTTCGATGCAGATAGAGAAGCACTTCGCGTCAGACACCCTTTTCGAATATCTTCCGGTAAGGGAAAATATGCTCTTTACCGGAAAGTGTGTGCAGTACGTTCTGGACGATTATACCAGATTTCCTCTGATGGAGGAGGTGTTCATAGAGTTTGTGCCGGAGCTGAAGGCCCGCCGCAGCGACGGTTCGGCCGATATCCGCGTTCGTCTCGACAACTATTCCGGTGCCATATATTTCTCCAAGGCCACGGCCCTTATGATGCTGGACGGAGTCCCGGTGTTCGACCACTCTAAAATACTCTCATATGATCCTCTGCTGGTGGAGTCGATCAACATTTATCCGGCATCACACTACATAGGTTCGCGACAGTTCGACGGTCTGGTGAATTTCGTTACCTATAAAAAGAATCTGCCGGACTTCACCTTCAGCGACAACGCCCGGGTCATAAACTACCAGGGCGTCTCATATCCCGAGGCGTACTCCTGTCTTTCAACAGCCCTCAGCACAGAGTATCCCGACTACCGTCAGACTGCTCTCTGGCAGCCTATAGTCGAGGTCAAGGTGGGAGAGTCGGTGACACTCGAGTGCAAGATGCCATCTTATGAAGGCCGTTTCTCCGTTGTGGTGGAGGGCCTTGCGCAGGACGGCTCGCCTGTCTGCAAAAAAATTTCCATCGAAGTGCGATAAACGTGAGTTTTGTTAAAAACTTGTTGGTAAATAAGAATATTTGTCGTACCTTTGCAACCCCGCAAAAAACGGGGAACAAAACATAAATAAAAGATTAACAACTATTTATGCCAACAATTCAACAATTAGTTCGCAAAGGCCGCGAGGTTATCGTAGAGAAAAGCAAATCTCGCGCGTTGGATGCTTGCCCTCAGAGAAGAGGTGTCTGTGTACGTGTATACACAACCACCCCTAAGAAGCCTAACTCAGCTATGCGTAAAGTAGCCCGTGTAAGACTTACCAATCAGAAAGAGGTCAACGCATACATCCCGGGTGAGGGCCACAACCTTCAGGAACACAGCATCGTGCTTGTTCGTGGTGGTCGTGTAAAGGACCTTCCGGGTGTCCGCTACCACATTCTTAGAGGCGCTTTGGATACTGCCGGCGTAGAGGGACGTACTCAGTCACGTTCTCTCTATGGAGCAAAACGTCCGAAGAAGGCTAAGGCCGCTAAGAAGTAACCCTTTATCAATTAATTTCTTTAAATTTTCAAAAAATGAGAAAAACGAAGCCTAAAAAGAGGATTCTACTTCCTGATCCTAAGTTTCACGACGTGCAGGTAACCCGTTTCGTGAACAACCTTATGCTGCAGGGGAAGAAGAGTATCGCTTATTCTATTTTTTACGATGCGATCGATATGATCGGCGAGAAGATGAAAGATTCTCAGCAGGCTCCTCTCGATATTTGGAAGAAAGCACTCGAAAACATCACTCCGCAGGTCGAGGTAAAGAGCCGCAGAGTCGGTGGTGCGAACTTCCAGGTGCCTATGGAGGTGCGTCCTGAAAGAAAGATCTCTCTCAGTATGAAGAATATGGTACTTTACGCACGCAAACGCTCAGGCCACTCCATGGCTGAAAAGTTGGCAGCAGAAATAATGGCTGCATACAATTGCGAAGGTGCAGCATACAAGAGAAAAGAAGATATGCACAGAATGGCCGAGGCTAACAAGGCATTCGCACATTTCCGCTTCTAATCTTAAATGGCAAGAGATCTTAAATACACCAGAAACATCGGCATAATGGCGCACATTGATGCCGGTAAGACCACGACCTCCGAGCGTATCCTCTACTACACGGGCAAAACCCACAAGATAGGCGAGGTGCACGAAGGAGCCGCCACTATGGACTGGATGGTCCAGGAGCAGGAGCGTGGCATTACCATCACCTCCGCCGCCACCACCGCCTTCTGGAAGTACAACAACCAGCAGTACCAGATCAATCTCATCGACACTCCGGGTCACGTTGACTTCACCGTCGAGGTGGAGCGCAGTCTCCGTGTCCTTGACGGCACGATCGCCACATTCTGTGCTGTGGGCCGCGTTCAGCCGCAGTCCGAGACAGTATGGCGTCAGGCAGACAAGTACCACGTTCCTAAGATTGCCTACGTCAACAAAATGGACCGTACCGGTGCGGATTTCTTCGCTGTGGTTGATGAAATAAACGAAAAGCTCGGAGCTCGCTCAGTGCCTGTCTGCATCCCTATCGGTGCGGAAGACAATTTCGAAGGGCTCGTGGACCTTATCTCCCGCAAGGCTTACTACTACAACAATAGCAAAGACCTTGTGAACTACGAGATAAAGCCCGTTCCGGCAAATATGGAAGGCGAGGTTGAGGAATGGAGAAGCAAACTCATCGAATCGATTGCGGAGTACAACGACACAATCCTCGAGAAGTTCTTCGACGATCCTGATTCAATCTCTGAAGAGGACATTATCGAAGCTTTGAGAAAAGCCACAATCGATATGGCCGTCGTCCCTACGTGCTGCGGCTCCTCATTCAAGAACAAGGGCGTGCAGTTCCTTCTCGACTCCGTGATGCGTTATCTGCCTTCTCCGCTCGACAAGGGCTCAGTGAAGGGTACGGATTTGCGCACCAACGAAGAGATAGAGCGCCAGCCGCTCAATACCGAACCTTTCTGTGGTCTCGTGTTCAAGATTGCAACCGACCCGTTTGTCGGTCGTTTAGCCTTTATCAGAGCCTACTCCGGCAAGCTGGATGCAGGTTCATACGTATTCAACACACGCTCAGGCAAGAAAGAGCGTGTCGCCAGACTTTATCAGATGCACTCCAACAAGCAGAACCCTATCGAATTCGTCGAGGCGGGTGACATCTGCGCTGCAGTAGGCTTCAAGGAGCTGCATACCGGAGATACAGTTTGCGATGAGAAACATCCTGTGATGCTCGAATCGATGACATTCCCTGATCCTGTGATCGGACTTGCCGTCGAGCCTAAGACCCAGCAGGATCTCGACAAACTCGGAATCGCCCTCGGCAAGCTCGCCGAAGAGGACCCTACCTTCACGGTAGCCACAAATGCCGAGACCGGTCAGACCATCATCAGCGGTATGGGTGAGCTTCACCTCGACATCATCGTTGACCGTCTGCGCCGTGAATTCGGAGTGGAGATCAACCAAGGTGCCCCTCAGGTCAACTACAAAGAGGCCATCACCAAGAGTGTCCAGCATCGCGAAGTGTTCAAGAAACAGACCGGCGGTCGCGGCAAATTCGCGGACATCGTCGTCGAAATCGGCCCTGCGGACGAAGGCGTCACAGGACTGCAGTTCATCGACGAGGTCAAGGGCGGCAACGTTCCACGCGAATTCATCCCTTCAGTCGAGAAAGGTTTCAAGTCTGCAATGGCAAACGGTGTTCTCGCAGGTTACGAAGTCACCAGCCTCAAGGTTCGCCTTCTGGACGGCAGCTTCCACCCTGTGGACTCAGACGCCCTCTCATTCGAGATATGCGCCCGTATGGCATTCCGCAAGGCACTCACCAAGTGCGGTCCGGTGCTTATGGAGCCTATAATGTCTCTGGATGTGGTTACGCCTGAAGACTATATGGGTGATGTCGTGGGAGACGTCAACCGTCGCCGTGGCCAGATAGTCGATATGGACTCAAAGGGCAATGCAAGAATCGTCAAGGCAAAAGTTCCGCTTGCGGAGCAGTTCGGATATGTCACAGTACTCCGTACCCTCACTTCCGGCCGTGCGACAAGCTCTATGAGCTTCTCACACTACGCCGAAGTTCCGGGCAACATCGCCCGCGAGGTTATAGACAAGCAGGGTGGACGTCCGGCAATCTCTGACGAAGAATTTTCGTAAATATTATAAAGTAAAAATAAATGAGCCAGAAAATTAGAATTAAACTGAAATCTTACGACCACGCTCTCGTTGACAAGTCAGCGGACAAGATCGTAAAGACTGTGAAGGCTACTGGTGCAGTTGTAAGCGGTCCGATTCCTCTTCCTACAGACCAGAAGATCTTTACTGTAAACCGCTCTACTTTCGTAAACAAGAAAGCACGCGAGCAGTTCGAACTCAATTCTTTCCGCCGTCTGCTCGACATCTACAGCTCAACCCCTAAGACAGTTGACGCTCTGATGAAGCTCGAGCTCCCTAGCGGTGTAGAAGTGGAAATCAAAGTCTGATAGACATATTCCCGGCCCGAGCGCTGCCGGGCACAGCAAGCGCCCTGGAAAGATTATCTTAGTTACGCTTTGTACATCATAGATAGTTTCCGGTCCCATAGCTCAGTTGGTTAGAGCATCTGACTCATAATCAGGGGGTCGCAGGATCATGCCCTGCTGGGACCACCCCAAACCGAAAGGCCGTCCGTTATGGATGGCCTTTTTTCGTGAGTTTTGGGGAATGCGGGCGATTGATTACATTTGTATAAAATTGTGATTGAGATGAAAAGGCTTATTGCAAACTTGACCGTTTTGGTTGCGGTGGTGACTGTGACTTCCTGCGCCGTGTCGAGCAGGACGGGGTATTCGGATTCGTTCGACAGAAAGAAGAACAGGGATAAGGTCTTTGTCGGCATTACGCGCAACGGAATGCCGGACAAGTCCAGAAAGAACTTTGCAAAGTGCATCCACGATGCCGGGGCGGCGGTATATTTCTTTCCGACCTATCCGGAAAATGACTCTATAATCGGAACATACCTCGACAGGGTCCATAGCATAATAGTTCCAGGAAGCACTTCGGGCGACACCGCGGGACGTATGAATTACGATATGCGCATAATCCAAACCGCCTTTGACAGACAGATGCCAGTTCTGGGAATATGCTTCGGCCATCAGGCCATCAACAAGACCTTCGGCGGCCCGATAAGCAGAATATCCGGCTGTTATCCGGACAGTCAGATTCAGCACGCAGTCTACGACGGCGACAAGAACATAGGTCTGCTGAGCGAAGCTCATCCAATATCAATCGATACCACATCAACCCTTTACAAACTCTACGGTACAGACTCTCTCAATGTCAACACAAGCCACAGATATTGCACTCCCGAGCCGCCTGCCAATCTTAAGGTAGTGGCCATGGCTCCTGACGGAGTCGTGGAGGCCCTGGAGGCCACCGGGCTGATGGGTCTTCAGTATCACCCAGAATATCTGTATGGGCGTATGAAACTAAAAAAGCATCTCAATGTCTTCAGGCATATTGCTTCCGAGGGAGCGAAATACAGAGAATACCTAAAAACAGGCTACTGGAGCCGTCCGACTTCGTGGTACGAGGCTCAAAGGCCGGTGGATACAAGTCTGGCGGACGTGTTCTACCTAGTTTCCACAGAAGTAATGAGGGATACCATATTTGACGGTACCATCCGCCCAAGGGCTTCTTTGACTGATGACCAGAAGAGTTTTCTCAAAAAAGAAATGTTCTACGTAGCCAACAGAGTTTTCCGCGATTCGCTCAACTTCTTCTCTGCTGAATTCAATTTGCTAGCGCAACGCTAGCGGGTGTAAAGTTAAACAATTTTT
>R20__coassemble_182_pt1 | contig 50450 bp, 43 predicted proteins | sample R20__metabat2_high_PE_056 | metagenome-assembled genome bin R20 | reverse complement strand
TTTCAGTAGGGTTAGGCCGTCTCGCTTTCAGGTCAAATCGTATATAATTCCCAAATGTTTTTGCGTTCGAACTGAATTTTCCGTATCTTTATAGTTTGATTGCAAAACTAGAAAAGATGAACAGAAAAATAGTCGTAGGAATTACGCAGGGCGATACGAACGGTATCGGTTATGAGGTGATAATCAAGGCTTTGTCGGATGCCAGAATGCTGGAGATGTGTGTGCCGGTAGTGTACGGCTCGTCACGCTTTTTCGGCTACTACAAAAAGCATATAATCGAGGCGGAGCAGATGCCGACAAACATAATAAATTCTGCCCAGGATGCGCGGAGCAAACGCGTCAACATAATAAATGCGGTGCCTGACAACCTCGCAATCGAGGTCGGTCAGCCGACCGCCGACGGCGCAAAGGCAGCAATGATTGCCCTCGAGGCCGCCGTGGCAGACGCCAAGAGGGGCGCCATCGACGCGATAGTGACGGCTCCGATAAACAAGCACGCGATGGCCTCCGCCGGCTTCGCCTTCCCCGGCCACACCGAATACCTTATCCACGAATTCGGCGCCCGTGACGGCCTGATGCTGCTCTGCTCCGACTGCTTCAGAGTGGGAGTGGTCACAAACCATCTGCCTATATCCAAAGTAAGCACGGCTATAACAAAAGAGCTGATACTGAGCAAACTTCAGTTGATGAACGACTCTCTCAAGAGAGATTTCGGACGCGAGCGCCCGAAGATTGCAGTCCTGGGCCTCAATCCGCACGCCGGAGACGAAGGCACGCTCGGCACTGAAGAGATAGAGGTGATCAACCCTGCAATAGAAGAGGCAAACACATCCCGAGGCATTCTGGCCTTCGGCCCGTATTCGCCGGACGGCTTCTTCGGCACGAGCGCCCAGCGCCGTTTCGACGGCGTCCTGGCAATGTACCACGACCAAGGCCTCATTCCTTTCAAGACGATGGCCTTCGACGGAGGTGTCAACTTCACGGCCGGCCTTCCTACAGTCCGCACATCCCCTGATCACGGAACCGGCTATGACATTGCCGGCAAGGGGCTTGCAAGCCCTGATTCGATGAAGTGCGCAATCTACAGCGCCATCGATTTCTGCAACAACCGCGCTGTCTACGACGAGATTTCGGCAGACCCTATGGAGGTGAAGCACTTCGAGGGGCCTAAATACGAACGCACCATTCTTCCTGAATAAGCCAGCTTTATGGAAAGACAGCCCATAAAGGTCTATACCGACGGCGCCTGCTCCGGCAATCCGGGACCGGGCGGCTACGGTGTGATAATGCGCTGCGGAGATTATGAAAAGGAGATGTCGGAGGGCTACGCCTGTACGACCAACAACCGTATGGAACTTCTGGCTGTAATCAAGGCCTTGGAGGCAATCAGATGGGAAGGGGCCGATGTTACGATATGGAGCGATTCCTCCTATGTAGTTGACGCTGTGGAAAAGGGCTGGGTCTTCTCCTGGGAGAAAAAAGGCTTCGCAAAGAAGGCCAATCCCGACCTCTGGATGAGATTTCTGGCGGTTTACCGCCGCCATAGAGTCCGCTTCCAGTGGATAAGAGGCCACAACGGGCACCCTGAAAACGAACGGTGCGACCGTCTGGCCGTGGCTGCCGCAGCCTCGGGTCAGCTGCTTGTGGACGAACAATATGTAAACGAACAACAACCTATATTATGAACCTGAAACTGGATTTGAAAGGCTGCGAGACATTCGTCGGCGAAAAGATGTTTGAAAAGTATGTGGAAAAGGCCGTGGAGGCCCACAAAACTCTTATGGAAGGCTCCGGCGCGGGCAATGACTTCATAGGCTGGCGCCACCTGCCGTCCGAGACGGGCAAAGAACTCACGGACGCCTGCATCGAGGTCGTGGACCGCTGGAAAGGGATGGGAGTCGACCTTGTCGTCGTAATCGGCATCGGAGGCTCATATCTGGGCGCGAAAGCCGCAATCGAAGCCCTCAGTCACAGTTTCGCCCCATATCTCGGCCGCACCGAAGGGCCGCAGGTGGTCTTCGCCGGCCAGAACCTCTCGGAAGACTATATAGCCGAGCTGATGGACCTCGCCTCAGGCCGCAGCGTGGCCTGCGTCGTAATCTCTAAGAGCGGTACGACAACCGAGCCTGCAGTGGCTTTCCGCCTTATGAAGAGCCATATAGAGAGCAGGTACGGGAAAGCGGAGGCCTGCCGCCGCATAGTGGCGGTGACAGACAAGGCGAGGGGCGCTCTCAAGACCCTCGCGACGGCTGAAGGCTATACTACTTTTGTGATAGAGGACAATGTCGGCGGCCGCTTCAGCGTGCTTTCTCCTGTAGGGCTGCTCCCGATAGCCCTTGCGGGCTTCGACATAGAAGCACTGTTGGAAGGCGCCAGGGCGGCGGAGAAGGCTCTGGGCGAGTGCTCCGCGCAGAATCCGGCAATCCGCTACGCCGCTATGCGTAACGCTCTCTACGACGGCGGCCGAAAGGTCGAACTTCTGGCAAGCTTCAATCCTAAGCTGCAGTACGTGGGCGAGTGGTTCAAACAGCTCTTCGGCGAGAGCGAGGGCAAGGACGGCAAGGGCATTTTCCCTGCCAGCGCCATCTTCACGACAGACCTCCACTCGATGGGGCAGTACATCCAGCAGGGCGAGAGGATTCTCTTCGAGACCGTGCTTACAGTGGCGTCGGCACGCCGCAGCGTAATACTGGAGGCCGACGGCGCGAACCTCGACGGTCTGGATTTCCTTGCGGGCAAGAGAGTGGAGCACTGCAACCGTATGGCTCAGGCCGGCACAAGGCTCGCCCATATAGACGGCGGCGTGCCCAACATTGAAGTGACGGTGGACGGTCTCGATGAATACAGCCTCGGCGAACTTTTCTATTTTTTCGAAATGGCTTGCGGCGTAAGTGCCTATGTGCTGGGAGTCAATCCGTTCAACCAGCCGGGCGTGGAGGCGTACAAGAAAAATATGTTCGCCCTGCTCGAAAAGCCGGGCTACGAGGAGGCAACCGCTGAAATAAAAAAGCGATTGTAGGGTATATATATCCGTATGAAGAAATTTCTGGAAGAAGTTGCAAGGGCCTTTGCCAGTGAAAAGGACCTGCGCGGCATCTGTTTCGTTTTCCCGAACAGGCGCTCGTCGGTCTTTTTCAGGCGATATCTCGGCCTGTGCTCCGGCAGGACGCTCTTTTCGCCGCGCCTTGTCACGATTGACGATCTGTTCCGGGATCTGTCCGGCCTGGGGCCTGCAGACAAGATAGAATTGCTCAAGATCCTCTACGACTGCTATGTGGAGGTGACCTCAGCCTCAGGCCGGGCAACCGACGAGACATTTGACAAATTTATTTTCTGGGGCGACATAATCCTCCGGGATTTCGACGATCTGGACAAATATCTTGTAAGGGCGGATCAGCTGCTTGTCAACATAAGCGACCTCAAGAGGCTCTCGACAGACTATGATTTCCTCTCCGAGGAGCAGAAGGAGGCCATTGCGCAGTTCTGCACCGGCTTTAATCCGGATAGGCTCAGCAGCGACCCTTCGGACAAGAAGCAGATGTTCCTCGCAATCTGGGACTGCCTTCTTCCATTGTATGAAAAATTCCGCGAAAGGCTTGAGGAAAAGGGAATTGCGTATCCAGGAATGATGTATCGCCGCGTGGCGGAGTGCTGCGACACTTCGCTTCTCGCGGCAAGATACCGTCAGGTTGTATTCGTAGGCCTCAATGCCCTGAACGAGTGTGAGAAAAAGTTGCTGGACGAGATTCAGAAAGAGGGGCTGGGCGATTTTTATTGGGATTTCTATGGAGAGATGGTCTGCGACCCGGACAACCGTTCGAGCCATTTTATAGCCGAAAATGTAAAGAGATATCCTTCTCGAAGGACACTGCAGGGGGTGGACGAGGCTCCGCGGCAGCACTTCGAGGTGATTGCCGTGCCGTCGGCTGTAGGGCAGACGCGTGTGGCCTCTGAAATCCTCGGGCAACTGGGCGAAAAAGGTCTGATGGCAGACCCTGTCGAGACGGCGCTCGTGCTGCCGGACGAAAGCCTGCTCTTCCCGATGCTCGGTGCCGTGCCCGCGCAGATTGAAAAGATAAACGTGACGATGGGCTATCCGATGGCGGCAAGCGACGTGGCGGGCTTCTTCTCGATTGTTGAGCGCCTGCAGCGGAACGCGAAGGTCAGAAGCGGCAAGCCGTGCTTCTACCACAAAGACGTGACAGACATTCTGGACCACCCGTATTTCGGAAAGGTGGCCTCAGAGGAGGACGTGCTCCTCATTCGTGAAGAGATTGTAAAGTCAAACAGAATATTTGTGCCTGAAGATATTCTCGCTTCAGGCGGAGAAAGTTTCGAGTGCATTTTCAAATATATACCATCGGCAGAAGGGATTGCGGATTATCAGATTTCAGTGATATGGTGCGTGCAGAAGGGGCAAAGCGGCGTGGAGAAGGAGTTCCTCAGCCGTTATTGCGAGGCTGTGCAGCGGCTCGCGGCGCTGGATCTCGACACTTCGGCGATGACACCCGCCACCTGGTATAAACTTCTGGACCAGTATGTGGCCCTGCTTTCGATTCCGTACCGCGGCGAACCGCTGGGCGGCCTGCAGATAATGGGTCCTCTCGAGACAAGAGCGCTGGATTTCAAGAACATAATAATGCTTTCAGTGGGCGAAGGCGTCTTTCCGTCGAAAAATGTGAGCGCCTCTTTCATTCCGTACAATCTGCGCCGTGGCTTCGGCCTGCCGACATACGAGTTTCAGGACTCCATATCAGCATACCATTTCTATAGAAGCATATACAGGGCTGAGAACATATACCTTCTGTATGACTCCCGTACGGACGGGCTTCAGAGCGGGGAGGAGAGCCGCTACATAAAGCAGCTTCGCTACCATTTCAACGTGCCGCTCGAGGAGAAGGCCGTTTCATATAATCTTGCGGGAGAGGCGGCCTCCGACGCCGCAGTGACGGTGCAAAAGACGCCCGAGGTTATGCAGAAGCTCCTTAAAAAATATGTGGATGTCCCTCAGGGAGAGCGTCCGGCGGTATTTTCGGCCACGTCGCTCAACTGCTATCTGGACTGTCCTTTGAGGTTCTATTATGAGCAGGTGCTCGGCCTCTCGGAGGAGGACTCCGTCAGCGAGGAGCTGGACGCGGGACTTTTCGGCTCCATTTACCACAGCGTGATGGAATCTCTGTACAAGCCTCTGGCGGGGCGGCGCCTCGAGGCCTCGGATATTTCCGCAGTAAGAAAGGATGCCGCACTCTTGGAAGCCGCGGTGGAGGAAGCCTTTCTCTCCGAGGCAGGGATCTCCACAATAGAAGGCAGCAATCTGATACTCAAGAGCATAATCCTGCGCTACGTGGATCGTACGCTCGAAATCGACGAAGGCCTCTGCCCTTTTGAAATAAAGGGTACGGAAAGGCCCGTGAAGGTTCTCTGGCCGCTTAAGACAGTCGGCCGCAGCGTGACAATCTACGGAAAAGTGGACAGGCTCGACTCGAATGTTCCCGGCATAGTCCGTGTGGTGGACTACAAGACCGGCTCTGTCAGCGGAAAGTCTGACTGCGGCGATGTCGACGCCGTTTTCGACGGCAAGGACGGCAAGGGCGACAAGAGGCCGCAAGTGGCCTTCCAGCTCTATCTGTATGCCCTTATGATGCAGATGCAGCCCGGCGGCGATGCCGAATATCATCCTTGCATATACGCCCTGCGAGATATGTTCGGCGGCCTGCCGACGCCCCAGATCATTTCGCCGGAAAATATGGAGCGCTTCAAAGAGCGCCTCGGCGGCCTTCTGGAAGAGATTTTCAATCCTGACGTGCCTTTCAAGGCGGCGGATGAGGACAAAAATGTGTGTGAATATTGTAATTTCAGGAAGATATGCAGAAGACAGTAGAACTGCTGAAGGCCTCCGCGGGGGCCGGAAAGACCACTTTCCTGACTGACAAATATATAGAGATGCTCCTCAGCGGCGGCGAAGACAGCTATCGCCATATCCTTGCCGTGACCTTCACCAACAAGGCCACAGAGGAGATGAAATCCCGCATTGTGGAGAAGCTCTCCGAGATTGCCTCCGACGCCTCCGATCCGCACTGTGCGGCGGCCCGCAGGAGGCTCACGCGCATCCTTCACGACTATTCGGGATTCTCCGTAAGTACGATAGACAGCTTCTTTCAGGGAGTCCTGAGGGCCTTTGCCCGCGAGGTGGGGCAGTATGCCTCCTACCGCGTCGAGCTGGATCAGGGCGCCGTGCTCTCGCAGGCCGTGGATATGATGCTGGACTCCCTTGCCGATGCGGCTGGAGGCGATCTCCTCGAATGGCTCAAGGCATACTCCCTGCACCTGATAAGCGAGGGCAAGAGCTGGAATCTGAGGGGGCCGCTGGAGGAGATGGCGGGCCTTCTGTTCAAGGAAGATTTCAAGCTGATGCTGCGCGAGGCGGGAGATATTCCGCTTGGCGACCGCGTGGCTCTGCGTGAGCTCGAAAGCCGTCTGGACGGGATGATTTCCACCTATGAGACGCAGACCCGCCGCATCGGGCGCTCCGCTATGCGGCTGCTCGGCGAAAAGGGACTCTCGTGGGATGATTTCCAAGGAAAGTCGAGAACAAAGATAAGGCTCTTCGAGAAATGGGCCGAAGGCGGTGTGCAGCCGGCCACGGAAGCGCTGTATGACAGCCTCAAGAAAATGGATGACGGGGCCCTGCCGGAGCTTCGACGGCTGATTGCCGAGGCGGTGGAGCTATCCTCCGGAAGTTACCGCAACTACCGCACGGCCTGCATCATAAAGAAAAACTTCTATCTGCTTGGTATTTACTCAGATATATACCATCATCTGCACGAATTTCTGGCGGCCGGCAACATTGTGCTGCTGGGGGAGACGACCGACATTCTGAGCCGCATCATCGACGGCAGCGACACGCCGTTCGTCTATGAGAAAATAGGCAACCGCTATGACCATATAATGCTCGACGAGTCGCAGGATACATCCGTGCTGCAGTGGGACAATTTCAAGTCACTTTTCCTGGAGTCCGTGTCGAAGGGGTGTTCAAGCCTCATCGTGGGCGATATCAAGCAGAGCATCTACCGCTGGAGGGGTTCCGACTGGAGGCTCATAAGCGACTACGTGTATCGCGATCTCGGGGCGGACAACGTCGAGGATTATTCCGATGGCGACAATCCGCTGAAATATAACTGGCGAAGCGCCAGTGCGATAGTGGAGTTCAACAATACTCTCTTCTCGGAGGCGGGAGATTACATAGCTGCCGAGAATCCCGCGGCGGGAGAGGGCGTGAAGGCCGTTTATTCAGGCTGCGGGCAGCTGATTCCGCCCGTCAAGGCTGGCGCGCCTGAGGGGAGGGTCAAGATAGATTTTCTTTCCGGTGACGATGCAAAGTCCTGGAAGAAGGAGGCTATGGAGAGGACCGTTGCGGATATTCGTCAGCTTTCGTCCCGTGGCTACCGCTGCAAGGACATAGCTGTGCTCGTGCGTACGAACAATGAGGGAGGGGAGATTGCCAAGTATCTGATAAAGGAAGGCTTTGATGTGGTGACTGAAGATTCGCTTCTGATCGGGGCTTCGCCGTGCGTGGCATCTGTCCTGGGCAGCCTCAGCTGCAAGGCGGATCCGGGTACTCCTGCAAACAAGCTGCTGGCTCTTGAGGGCATCGAAGCTGCCGAGTATAGCGGCGGATCGCTTTATGAGCTGTGCGAGAAGATGATAGCGGACCTTCCGGGAGGAGTGCCCGAGAGTCAGGTCTCTTTTGTGAGCGCCTTCCTCGACTGTGTGCTGAGCTATCAGACAAAGTACGGCTCGTCGCTGCGCGGGTTTGTCCGCTGGTGGGACGAGGCTGGCTGCAAAAAGAGCATCTGCGCTCCCGAGGGGCGGAATGCCATCCGTGTGATGACCATCCATAAGTCGAAGGGTCTCGGGCTGGAGGCGGTCATAGTGCCGTTCCTCGAAGAGCCGTTCGTTGCAAAAGGCTTTCGCGCGCCTACAATCTGGTGCCGCCCCGGCGAAGAATTCAGCGACGTGGGCCTCATCCCTGTCAAGGTTGACAGCTCTCTCGATGAGACTGTCTTCAGAGATGATTATAGGAGGGAGCAACTCTATGAGTATGTGGATGTTGTAAATACCGTTTACGTTGCTTTCACCCGTGCCCGCAGTCAGCTCATAGTTTATGCTCCCGCGCCGGCCAAGCCCGGCGACTACAAGATTTCGACTTTCGCCAATCTTCTTTTCAAGCATCTTGGCGGGGCAGTCCATACCGAGATTGGCAGTATGGCCGACTCTCATTCCGGGAGCAAAGTTGTTGAGAGCCGGGTGCTGAGCCGTTTCCTGACGGTGCCTTTGGGAGAGAGGTTGACAGTGGCGACGCGGTGGGAGGATTATTTCGACGAGTCTATGAGTCCGCGCACGCGCGGCATCGCGCTGCACGACATCCTTTCTAAGGTGGAACTTTCTTCAGATCTCGCTTCGGCCTGCGGCGGCGACCGCGAGGCTTTCGAATATCTGTCGCAGAGGATGCTTGCCGTTGAGGGAAAGCATTGGTTTGATGGTACTTACGAGTCTTTGAACGAGGCGTCGATAATCTTGCCTGACGGCTCTGTACAGAGGCCCGACAGGGTGCTGGTGTCGAGAGGGGCTGCGGCGGCGGTTCCGGCTCCGGCTCTGGCTCCGGTTCCGGGTTCCGCAAAGGCTGTTGTCATAGACTATAAGTTCGGCCGGCCGCGAGAGAAGTACAACCTTCAAGTTGAGCAGTACTGCTCCCTTATCCGCGATATGGGCTATGCTTCGGTCGAAGGCTGGCTCTGGTACGTCGATTCCGACACCGCCGAGCGCGTCGTCTGAGCCCGTCGAGGTGTTACAAGGCGGCGGTATGCCCGCCGGGGCGGGCATTCTCCCTCATTGCCGCCCGCACCGGTGGGCATACTGCCGCCTGTAAAGCCGCATACTACGGCTCCTGGGATATTTCGGGGGTGGGGCAGGCGGTGATGAGAGGAAAAGCCTGCCTCCCCTCGAAATATCCCCGCCGCGCGTACCGCAGCCTTATGGCGCCCATTCGCCCTCCGCTTGCGGAATTACAGCGCCATATGGCAGCGGTGCTTATATTTCTTGCACTACTGCCGCGAGTTACTACCAAGATTCGCGGCCTGAGGTGTATCTGACGTCGTAACTCTCGTTAAAAAGCCTCAATTATGGCCATTTGGCCGCGAGTTACGACGAGAATCGGCTTTGCACGGTCGTTTTGCGTCGTAACTCGCAGGTGCGGCAACACGTAGGTGTGGCAATACGCAGGTGGGGCAACTTGCAGGGTGTGGCAAGTCGCAGGTGTACGGCGTTACAAGCGGCGGTATGCCCGCCGGGGCGGGCATTTCCCCTCATCGCCGCCCGCCTCGGTGGGCATACTGCCGCTTGTAAAGCCGCATACTGCAGCTCCCGTGGTATGCTTTCGACGCTAGCTGTTTGAGACACGTTGTGAACTCTGCGTGTCTGAAATAGTGGGGAGGGGGACAGAGGCGTGGGTCAGAAGGTGAGGGTCAGGCCGTCGTGGGCGGGGAGGATGCCGGCGGGGAGTTCGGCGGCGAGGTCGGAGTAGCGCGGGAGGAGGTGGGAGAGATGGGTCAGGAAGGACTGCTCGGCGCCGACCCGCTGACAGATCTCGACGGCCTCCGAGAGGGAGTAGTGCGAGATGTGCTTGCCACGCTTTACTGTGTTGATTACGAATATCTTGAGGCCGCGGAGCTTGTCGAATTCGCTCTCGGGGATGAAATTGGCGTCGGTCACATAGGCGAAGTCGCCGAAGCGGAAACCCAAAATCGGCAGTTTGTAGTGCATCGCCCTGACGGGAACGATCTCCACGCCCTCGATCTTGAATGGTAAACTCGTGATAGTCTGTAGATTATACTCCGGCGCGCCGGGATATTTGTAGTCCGAAAAGGCGTAGTAGAACTGCTTGCGCAGCGACTCCTGCACCAGGGCCTCGCAATATATAGGGAACGAACGATTCTCGAGATAGTTGAGGGCGCGCACGTCGTCGAGGCCGCCGGTGTGGTCTATGTGGTGGTGCGTCAGAAGGATGGCGTCGAGGTGTGGCGAGCCGGCGCGAAGCATCTGCTGCCGGAAGTCGGGCCCCGCATCCACAAGCAGTTTCAGACCTTCGTATTCAACAAGCACAGAGGCGCGCAGCCTCTTGTCGCGAGGGTCCGCGGAACTGCAGACTGGACAGTTGCAACCGATCATCGGAAGTCCCTGCGAAGTGCCTGTACCTAAGAAAGTTATCCTATTCATACTAAATCTCGACCTCTGCTATTGTACCTATTGTGTCGCGGTCGAACGGCCGTTCGACGCGGATGTAGTTTTCCGTATAGCCCGCCATCTTGCCGCCTTTCTCGGTGCTTTCGAAAAGCACCTTCGCCCGGCGCCCCACATTGGCTGCGACAAACTCGGCGTGCAGCCGCTCGCAGAGCTCCTGCAGCCGCGCCTCGCGCGCCGATTTCACGCTGTCCTGCACCTGATCCGGACGCTCCGCCGCAGGAGTTCCCGCCCTGCGGGAATAAGGAAAGATATGCAGGAAAGCCGGACGAAGCCTCTCCAGAAGCGAGAAAGTCTGCTCGAAATCCTCGTCAGTCTCGCCAGGAAAGCCCACTATCACGTCAATCCCGAAAAATACCTTAGTGTAGCGATCCTCGGGGCTTTCCATCCGTGAGCGGATGAAATTGATCTTTTCTTCGAACTGATCTGTAGTGTAGCGCCGGTGCATCTGGCGCAGAGTCTTGTCGCAGCCAGCCTGGATAGGGATATGGAAATGCGGCAGGAACTTGGTGCCGGAGGCAATCCACTCCACGATTTCTTCGGTCAGAAGGTTCGGCTCGATGGAGGAAATGCGGTAGCGCTCGATGCCTTCCACCTTGTCAAGAGCCCTCAAAAGATCGAGGAAGCTCTCGCCCGTCGTCTTGCCGTAATCGCCTGTGTTGACGCCAGTAAGGACTATCTCTTTTATGCCGGAGGCGGCTATCTCGCGCGCCTGACAGACAAGATCGGCAATCGGAATGTTGCGGCTGTGGCCTCTCGCGTACGGTACGGTGCAGTATGCACAGTAGTAGTCGCATCCGTCCTGCACCTTCAGGAACGAACGTGTGCGCTCGCCAGAAGAGTAGGCCGGGAAAATGCTTTTTATCTCATTGGTCTCGCAGGAGAACGCCTGCTTTTGGCGCGCAGCTTCCTGCCTGTGCACCAAAGAACGCAACTGTCCTTTGTAGTGGGCTCCGAGAACGAGGTCAACTCCTTCGATTGCAAGCACTTCAGCAGGCTTCAACTGCGCATAGCATCCTGTCACGGCTATTATGGCTTCCGGCGCCCTCTTGTGCAGGCGGCGGATTATGTTGCGGCACTTCTTGTCGGCGTGCTCGGTGACAGAGCAGGTGTTGATCACATAGATGTCGGCAACGCCCGTTGCGGGCACGGTGCGGTAGCCTTCGGCTTCAAACTCCCTTTCGAGAGTCGAAGTCTCGGAAAAATTGAGCTTGCAGCCGAGCGTCAGATATGCCACCGTCTTTTCCATCTGCCTACATCTCAAGGGTTACGGAAGATTTTTCGCAGACACCCTCTACCGGAGGATGCATCTTGACGACTGTCACGCTGCCGCCCTTAATCTGGGGGAACGCCTCGCGAACGGCCCGCGCAATGCGCAGGGCGACATTCTCCAGAAGATTGGAAGGCTCGGCCATCTGCCCGGCCACAATCCGGTAGATAGCGGAATAATCGACCGCGAGCGACAAGTCGTCTGAAGAAGCGGCCGCCAGCATATCGTAGTCATATTCAACCGTTACCAGAAAATCGTTACCGCAGCGGCGCTCCTCGGGAAGACAGCCGTGGTAGGCGTAGAACCGCATATTTTCGAGCCTTACCATATCAGTCGCCGTATTCAGCGGCGCGTGAGAGCGGCGCTATGTCCATAGGGGCGAAAAGCCCTTCCTTATATTTGAAATATCCCGTGATTGCAATCATCGCGGCATTGTCGGTCGTGAAACGAAGTTCGGGCAGGAATGTCGTCCAGCCGCGCCTGCTGCCCTCTTCTTCAATCCTCGAGCGAAGGCCGCTGTTGGCCGAAACGCCGCCCGAGATGGCCACCTGGCGGATGCCTGTCTGCTTGACGGCGAGTATGAGCTTCTTCAAAAGTATGTCTATCAGGTCTTTCTGGAAGCTGGCGCAGATGTCGGCCTTGTTCTCCTCCATAAAGTCAGGATTTTCCTTGAGGGCGTCGCGCAGGAAGTAGAGCAGGGAGGTCTTGATGCCGCTGAAGCTATAGTCTAGCCCCGGCATATTCGGCTTGGCGAAGCGGAAACGCTCGGGGTCGCCCTCCTTTGCAAGGCGGTCCACAATCGGGCCTCCGGGGTATCCCAGTCCCATATGTTTGGCGCATTTGTCGAAAGCCTCGCCTACGGCGTCATCTATAGTGTGGCCGAGAATCTCGAAGTGCAGAGGGTCGTCGATGCGGACAATCTGCGTGTGGCCTCCGGAAACCAGCAGGCACAGGAACGGAAACTCCGGGCAGCGGTTTTCCCGCCCTTCGACCTTCACGAAGTGGGAGAGGATATGGCCCTGAAGGTGGTTCACCTCTATTATCTTCTTGTCAGATGCTACGGCAAGGCCCTTGGCGAAGGACGTGCCCACGAGAAGGGAACCCAGAAGGCCCGGTCCGCGCGTGAAGGCGATGGCGTCTATGTCGTCCATCCCGACGCCGGCTTGTTTCAGGGCCTCGGACACGACTGGCACGATATTGAGCTGGTGCGCTCTGGAGGCCAGTTCGGGAATGACTCCGCCGTAGCGGCGGTGCACTTCCTGTGATGCCATTACGTTCGACAGCAGATATTCGTCGCGGATAACGGCGGCTGAAGTGTCGTCGCAAGAGGACTCTATTCCTAAAATTGTTACACTCATGGACTGAATTTTGCGCAAAATTAATAATTATTCTCTAACTTTGTAAGATAGTGTTTTTATGGGAAGCTGGAGAAAAATACTGCTCGGTATTCTGACGGTGGTGCTCGGCGTTGCCGCAGCCGCCATAGTTGCCCTGCATTCGTCTGTGGTTCAGACAGGTCTGTGCCGCAAGGCGGCCTCTGTTCTGTCGGAAAAGATAGACGGCGAAGTCTCTGTCGGCAAGGTGACGATAGTCCTCCCCGGAATGGTGCTGCTCAAGGATGTGTGCATTACGCAGGAAAATCCTCAGGATACGGTCCTCTGTGTCGGGAAGATTTTCGCCGACGTGCGGACTCTGGCTCTGCTTAGGGGCGACCTCCTTGTGAGGCAGGTCAAACTGGAGGACGGCCTTTTGAGACTTCGCAACGTCAACGACAGTACGACGAACGTCGCGCTTCTTCTCGCTCCATTGGCTTCGCAGCAGGAGGAACAGTCCGAAGAATCTTTCCTCAAGAGGCTTTCCGCCCGAAGAGTTATGGTGAAGAATTTCGCCTTCTCCCGCAGCAACCCTTTCGCCTGCGACAGCTCGCAAGCCAGGCCTGATGTTCTTGATTTCAATGATATAGATGTGACTGGCCTCAGTCTCGACGTCCGTGGCGTAAGGTACGGAAAAGAAGCTTGCGCCTCAATCAGAAACGTCTCCTTTGCGGAAAAGTGCGGTTTCGAATTGCAGAGGCTGGAGGCGGACGTGGCTCTTGATTCAACCGGCTTGAGAGTCACCGATTTCTATCTGCAGGATGCTCATTCCCGCGTGCAGGCCCCTCTGCTGGCCTTGGGCTTCAGGGATTTCGCGGATTTTGGCGACCTGATGCACAAGGTGTCGCTGGATATTGACCTGACCGACATTCATTTTGACGGCAGGACGCTCTCGCATTTTGTGGGCCTCGATCTGCCTGTGGTGTTGGACGCCACCGCCAAAGCGAGCGGGCCTGTAAGCGATCTCAGCTGCGAACGTTTCAAAATCTTCTCTGAAAGCCACAAGACGGTAGTGGACCTGACCGCCCGCGTGAAGGGCCTTCCGGACTTAAAGACCACGTATCTGGATGCCAGAATCGTCAACTGCCAGACAAACACCGCCGACGTGGCAAGTGTCCTCCACTCGGCCAATCCTTCCTTCAACAAATCTTCGATCAGCAAGTTCGCCCCCGGCGAGACTGTCTCCTTCAAGGGCCGGATCCACGGAAAGGCGAAAGATTTCGTTGCCGACGGCAATCTCAGCACCACTTCGATGGGAGATGTCCGGGTGGATATGCGGTGCGACAACCAGGGCCTCCATAAGGTAGGGCTCGAAGGTAGTCTGAAGGTGAATGAGTTGAATCTCGGAGGCATATTGGGCGTGGAATCGCTCGGCCGCCTCACCTGCTCGGCCGCGGTGGACGGCAGGCTGGGCAAGGAGATACTTGTCAATCTTGACTCCGTGCAGATAGCCCACTTCGACTTCAACGGCTATGACTATCGCGGCATAATGGTAGACGGAGTCCTGACGGACAAGCAGTTCGACGGCTCCATATTCTGCGCCGACCCTAACCTCGACTTCTCTTTCAAGGGCATCGCGAACTTCGCCCCGCAGGAGAACGAAGACGCACGCTACAATTTTGACCTCAATCTGAAGAACGCGGATCTCCACGCTCTCAACTTCGACGGGAGGGAAGTTTCGAAGATCGCCTTGAAGGCTGACGCCGACATCGACATCGCGCCGGACGGCAACCTTCGCGGAGAGGCCCACGTCACCGACATAGTCGCTACTCTCGCAGAGGGCGCCTGCCCGCTGGAAGACATAACGCTAAGGGCCTATTTCGCCGAAAACCGCTATCTGATGGCGCTCAATTCCGGCTTTGCCAAGCTGCGCTACAGAGGCTCGGCCTCGATAGTGCAATTCATTGACGATGTCGTCAACGTGGCCGGCAGGACCAATATGAACAACCTCCTGGGCAATCCGAAGAACACAAGGCCTGGCGACTACAGGCTGACCCTCACCACCCGCGACCTTAGGAACATCTGCTCCTTCTTCGCTCCGGGCCTCTATGTGTCCGACAGCACTGTAGTGGACCTGCAGCTGGCCCAAAGCGGCGTTCTGACCGGTCTTGTGAAGTCCGACATCCTCGCATACAATGACAATTACATAAAGGATCTGAGGCTCGACATCGCGAATCCGGACACGCTGACCCTCCGGGTGGATGGCAACATAGACCTGATTCAGAGCGGAGATATCGAGATAAAGAACAATGTCCTTGGCATCGACGTGGCGAACAATACCGTCAATCTCAGCTACGCCTTCGATAACGGAGCTCAGAAGCAGACGATGGCACGTGTCTTTGCCGCGGCAGAGTTCTGCGACAAGGATTCCCGCTACGACATAATAGGCTCGATACTCCCTTCGCAAATTGTGGTTTCCGACCTCAAATGGGATCTCTCTCCGGCTAAGGTAATGTACAACAAGGAAGAGATAAAGCTTGACAATTTCCTCGTCTCCAGCGGCGAGCAGTTTATCAAGCTTGACGGCACATTGAGCGCAAACCCTTCCGATACGGTCCTTTTCAGGATAAATAAGCTTGATGCATCATCGGCCAACGCTCTTCTTGGGGATATGGGCTTCAAGGGCATAGTGGATGCCCGGGGCGAGGCGATCGGCGTGCTGGGCGGCGACTTCGGCCTGCAGCTGGATCTGATGGCCCGTGGCCTCGGTTTTCAGGGATCTGACATAGGCGACCTGAGTGCCACCAGCGCTTGGAATACGGACGAAAAGCGGTTCGATATCGATGTCCGCAACACTCTTGCAGAAGAGTGCCCTCTGGCCCTGCGCGGCTATTATACGCCTTCCGACAAGACTGTATATCTAGGCGCTTCGCTCAAAGAGTTCGGCCTCAGCTGGCTCTCGCCGCTGCTTGCGGGACTTGTATCCGATGTAAAAGGCTCTGTGTCAGGAGATATACTTGCAAGCGGCCCGCTTTCGAATCTTGAGATAAAAAGCAGCGGAACGCGCCTGAACAGATTAGGCGCGACTCTCGACTACACACAGGTTCCATATGTGTTCGACGGTCCGTTCACTGTCGGCTCTATGGGCGTGCGGTTTACTGACGTCAACCTCTACGACAAGTTTGGCCACAAAGGAAAAGTCACGGGCACAGTGGATTATGACCACTTCAACGACATAAGGCTCAATACCCGCATCAGACTTGAAAATATGCAGGCCCTCAATACGAAGGCAAAAGACAACAGTTCTTTCTACGGCACCGCATTCGCCACAGGCAGCGTGTCGCTCAAGGGCCCGATCGAGCGTATAGGCATAAATATACGTGCGACCACCGAAGGAAACACCTCAGTTCAGATTCCGCTCGGCGGATCGTCCGAACTCAAGACATCTATGCTGACATTCGTCAACAACCGTCGGCAGCTCAGTGTGCTGGATTCCCTGCGCGTGAGCGCCAAGGCAAAGGCTCAGGCAGAGCAGGCGGCTTCCGGGGAGTCTGAGCTCGACATTGATGTGCAGATAACTGCAACTCCTGAAGCCACAATTCAGCTTGTCGTCGATCCGTCTTCGGGCGACGCCGTCAAGGCGAGAGGCTCCGGAAAGGTGGATATACAGACAGGCCCGTCCCATCCTCTGAGCCTGAACGGTCTTTATGTAATCGACGAGGGAAGTTACCGTCTGTCGCTGCTTGGCATTGTGTCCAAAGACTTTACAATCAATTCGGGCAGCAAGGTCACCCTGAACGGGGACATAATGGACACGGACCTCGACCTTACCGCAAACTACCGCACGAAGGCCTCCATCTCCACCCTTGTGGCCGATTCCACATCGGTGGGCAGCCGTCGTTATGTGGACTGCGGCATCAAGGTGGGCGGCAAGCTCGAGAATCCGCAGATAAGTTTTGACATAGATATTCCTGATCTCGATCCGAACACAAAGTCGATGGTCGATGCGGCTCTGAATACTGAGGAAAAACGTATGCAACAGGCTCTTGCTCTGCTCGTTTCCGGCAGTTTCGTTCCGGACGATCAGAGCGGCATCGTGAACAACACCACGATTCTCTACTCGAACGCCTCCGAGATAATGTCCAACCAACTCAACAATATCCTGCAGCAACTGAATATCCCTATAGACTTCGGATTCAACTACCAGCCTACGGACAGCGGCACCAATCTCTTCGACGTGGCAATTTCGACGCAGCTCTTCAACAACCGCGTCACCATCAACGGCAACATCGGAAACCGTCAGAACCTGTCGTCTTCGCGCAGCGACATCGTAGGCGACATAGACGTACAGATAAAGGTCAACAAGAGCGGCGACCTGAGAGTCAACCTCTTCTCGCACTCTGCCGATGAATATTCCAACTACATAGACCAGACACAGCGCAACGGTGTGGGCGTTACGTTCCAGAAGGAGTTCGACACTTGGGGAGAATTTGTGCGCAAGACCTTCTGGTCCAAACGCCGCCAGCAGCAGTACGAAGAGGAGCAGGAGGCCCTGCGCCGGCAGGAGATTGCCCGGCGATTCCGCGCGCGCAACCCTCAGCTGCCGGCAGTCACCCCTGTAGCCATATCGTTCACAGACTGACAATGAAAGGACGACTTTTCCTCATACCAACCCCTTTGGGAGATTATCCGCCCGAGCAGGTGTTGCCCGCTGCGGTGACAGAACTTCTGCCGAAAATTGACCTTTATTTCGTCGAGGAACTCCGCACGGCGCGGCGCTTCCTTTCGGCGGCGGGCTTGCGAGGGCATATCGAAGAGCTTGAGCTGCACGAACTTAATGAACATACAGGCCGCGAACAGATAGAGGAGTACGCGCGCCTGCTGGGTGAGCGTGACGCCGCCCTCATTTCGGAGGCAGGCCTTCCGGCCGTGGCCGATCCGGGCGCTCTGCTCGTGGAGCTGGCGCACCGCCGCGGTGTCGAGGTCCTGCCGCAGGTTGGCCCGTCGTCTCTTATGATGGCGCTTATGTCCTCCGGAATGAACGGACAGTGCTTCGCCTTCACAGGCTATCTGCCGGTTAAAAAGGAGGAGAGGCGCGCGGCGATTGCTGACCTTGAAAAGACATCCGCAAGGCTGCGCCAGAGCCAGATAATAATAGAGACCCCATATCGCAACGATTCGTTGCTGGAAGACCTTCTGGCGGTCTGCCGGCCTTCTACAAGGGTTTGCGTGGCGGCGGACATAACTCTGCCGACGCAGCTCATCAGGACCCGCACGGTCGGGGAGTGGCGCCGTAATCCTTTGGTGATAGGCAAGCGCCCGTGCGTGTTTGTAGTGATGGCATAAGTTTATGAAAGAGTTCGAAATAGCATTTCCGATAAACCAGACGCCGCCCGAGGCGGAACTTCGCAAGGCGGCCGCGCGGGCTCTCGGCGTAAAGCCCGAGAGGGTGGCGGAACTCCGCGTCGTGCGCCGCTCGCTGGACGCCCGCGGCGAAATCCTCTACCGCTACCGCGTTCAGGCTGCTGCGCAGGGTGAAACCCTTGAAAATTATGTACTTCCGCCATATCAGGATGTCTCCCGGGCCGAGCCTGTGATAGTCGTGGGCGGCGGGCCTGCCGGAATGTTCGCTTCGCTGCGGCTCCTGATGGAGGGACGCAAGCCTGTGATTCTGGAGAGGGGCAAGGATGTCCATTCGCGCAAGGTGGACGTCGCGGCAATAAATCAGAAGCAGATTACAAATCCCGAGTCGAACTACTGCTTCGGAGAGGGCGGGGCCGGCACATTTTCCGACGGAAAGCTTTTCACGCGCTCCAACAAACGGGGAGACATACGCGAGGTGCTGCATCAGCTGGTAGCTTTCGGGGCAGACGAGAGCATTCTCGTGGACGCCCATCCGCATATCGGCAGCGACTCTCTGCCGCGGATAGTGGAAAATATCCGGCACTGCATAGTGGAGCACGGAGGGGAATATCATTTCGGAGAGAAACTCATTGATCTAGTGCCTTTTGACGACGGAAACCGCAAACTGTGGAAGGTCGTGTGCGAAGGCGGAAACGTATTCTCGGCCCGCAGCGTCATTCTGGCCACCGGCCATTCTTCCCGTGAGATTTACAGGCTGTTTGCATCGAAGGGGTGGCCGCTGCAGGCGAAGGGGTTCGCGCTGGGCGTACGCGCCGAGCATCCGCAGTCGCTGATAAACCGCATCCAGTATCACGGCAAATATCAGCCGTGGATGCCTGCGGCCGAGTATTCGCTCGTGGAGCAGGTGGACGGGCGCGGGGTGTTCAGCTTCTGTATGTGCCCTGGAGGCATATTGGTGCCGTCCTGCACCGCTCCCGGGGAGGTTGTGCTCAACGGTATGAGCAATTCCAGACGCAACTCGCAGTGGGCCAACGCCGGCATAGTCTGCTCGGTGGAGCCGTCCGATGTGCCTGAGTATGACCGTTACGGAGTGCTGGGACTTATGGAGTTCCAAAGTGCCGTGGAGCGAAGGATGTTCGAATTTTCTTCTTCTCTGAAGGCTCCTTCCCAGAGGATGCTGGATTTTTGCCGCAAGAAAGATTCGCAGGGGCTGCCGCGGAGCTCGTATCAGCCGGGGACTGTCAATGCTCCTCTGTATGAGCTGCTTCCGCCGTTCGTTTTCGAGCGCCTTCGCGTGGGCTTTGCCGCTTTCGACCGCAAGATGAAGGGCTATTATACCAACGATGCGCTCCTGCTGGCCACAGAATCAAGAACATCGTCCCCGGTGCGCATTCCGCGCTCTGCAGAGACGATGTCCGTTGAAGGTCTTGACGGTATTTTCCCTTGCGGGGAGGGCGCTGGTTATGCCGGAGGCATAGTTTCGAGCGCCGTGGACGGCATTTTAGTGGCAACCGCCGCCGCAAGATGAGCAGTCGCCGCTGCAACCGCCCTGAGCAGCTCTTTCGCCGTGGAGGCCGTCGGTGAGTTCTTTTTCAGTGGCCTCGCGTACTCCTACGATTTCGCCTGTGAAGTTGAGGGTTGCGCCCGCGAGTTCGTGGTTGAAGTCCATCTTCACTGAATCTTCTGATACTGAGACTACTTTGCCGGGGATGACTCCGCCTGCCTGGTTCATCATTGGGATTACGTTGCCCGGTGTGAGGAGGTCTTCTTGGATTTTGCCGTCGATTTCGAAGATGTTCTTCGGCAGGTCGATGACCGACTGAGGGTCGAATACGCCGTAGCCTTCTTCAGGGGTGAGGGTGAAGGCGAATTTGTCGCCCACTTTCATTCCTTTGATGTTTTCTTCGAATTTAGGGAGAAGATAACCGAGGCCGAAGATGAATTCGAGAGGGTTTTCCGCTGTGGTCTGGTCCTTGACCTGACCGTCGACTGTGAGGGTGTAGGTCAGAGACACTACTTTTTCATCTGCTATTGTCATATCGTGTTGTAGTTTGTTTTCGTTATAGGTGCAAAGATAATCAAATTTGCGAATAATGCACAGTTCGGTCAGGAGGGATGTTCTTTCGTAAGTGAGCATCTCCCCTCATTAAAGCGAACGTCGAAAGAACATCCCTCCTGACCGTAGCGGCAACATTGCTGGCGTTATAAAGCGGCGATATGCCCACCGTGGCAGGCTGTGATGAGGGGAAATGCCTGCCCCGGCGGGCATATCAGCCGCTTATAACGCCCCGGTCCCTTGGTTTTGATGGCCACTTAGCGTTGGGATCCGGTGACGCCGAGGCCGAAGAGGGCGAAGTCGCCGAGGCAGGGGTCGTCAGGGAAGATGCCGCGGAAGAATTGCGTTATTTCGTCGGCGGTACGAAGGTCGGTCGCGCGGCGGCTTGTTATGCCAAGTTCGCGAGCCTGGGTGTGGACGTGGGTGTCCAGCGGGATTATAAGGCCGGCGGGATCGGTGTCGCGCCAGATTCCGAAATCTACTATGCCGTCGCGGCGCACCATCCAGCGGCGCATCATATGGATTTTCTTGTTGGCGGCCTTCGGGTCGCTCTTCTGGCCGTAAATCGCGGTTCGGAAACCATCGGGCGAAAGACTTTCAAGTGACTCGTGTTCAAGAAGATATGTCCTTAGACGAGTACAGATGGCGGCAAATTCGCTCCACATTACGGTGCGATGGAGGGAGATGGGTTCGCTGCGATACTCGCCGCACATAATATAGTCATACGGCTTCCATCCCATCTCGTCGTAGGCGCGGCGGATGTCACGCACTATCATCGCGCGGCGGCCCCAGGCCAGATGCGCCGCGATGACTGCCGCGACCTCCACATCCTTGAGGCAAGCCCCGCCTCGACTGACGAGATCCAGAAAATGGCGCGGCCCCGATATCGGGTCCTCCACGAAATATTCGCGGCAGTTGTATCGGGCCGCGTACTGCCTGACCTGATCTTCGAGAGACATTTCCCTGAGGTCGCTAGACGGTTACCAGCTTGTATTCGCGCGAGCCGACGCCGATTTTCTCGGCCTGATCGAGGCAGCTGCGCCAGTCGGTCTCCGGATGGGTGTTGTCGAAGACATCGTGGTGATCTTCGAAGCCTTCGGCTTTCATCTTTTCGTCGAGACAGCTGCCCTTTGCCGGCATCGCGGCGTTGCAAGCGTCGGCGCAGGCCTGGTCGAGAGCCACCGGGTCGAAGGAGGCGAACATTCCGATGTCCGGAATGATCGGGGCGTCGTTCTCGCTGTGGCAGTCGCAGTTAGGCGACACATCCATAATTATGGAGGCGTGGAATGACGGTCTGCCGTCCAGAACGGCCTTGCTGTATTCGGCCATTCGGCGGCCCAGATGTTCGTTGGCGAAGTAGTTCTTGAAGCGGATGGCGTCGAAGTTGCAGGCGCCGATGCAGCGGCCGCAGCCCACGCAGTTGTCAGATATGGTCATCTTGCGGCGGCCCTGGTCAAAGACGAGGCCTCCGTTGGCGCACTCCTTCTGGCAGGCGCGGCAGCCGCGGCAAAGGTCCGGATTGATCTCCGGCCGGCCGTTGCAGTGCTGGTCTTTCTTGCCGGCCCTCGAGCCGCAGCCCATACCGATATTCTTGAGAGCTCCGCCGAAACCGGCCTCTTCGTGGCCCTTGAAGTGAGAGAGACTGATGAAGACATCGGCATCCATCACGGCGCGGCCGATGTGCGCCTCCTTTATGAATTCTCCGCCTGCGACAGGAACATCCACGTCGTCGGTGCCTTTCAGACCGTCTGCGATTATGACAGGGCAGCCTACGGTATATGGGGTGAAGCCGTTCATCCAGGCGCATTCGAGGTGCTCGAGGGCATTCTTCCTGAAGCCAGGGTAGAGGGTGTTGCAGTCTGTCAGGAACGGCTTGCCGCCCATCTCTTTGACGAGGTCGACAATTACGCGTGCATAGTTCGGCCTTAGGAAACTAAGGTTGCCTAGCTCGCCGAAATGCATCTTGATGGCGACGAACTTGCCCTCCATATCTATCTTGCCAATGCCGGCGGCTTTGAGCAGCTTCTTGAACTTCAGTGGAATAGGATCGCCGAAAGCGGGAGTCCTGAAATTGGTGAAATATACTTCAGATGTTTTCATATCTCAATTTGTTAAAAATGCCTCCCGAAGTTTCGAGAGGCATTTCCGTTTTCTTTGTGAGAAGATTATTTCTTCTTCTGACCGTATCTTGAGTAGAATTTGTCAACGCGACCTGCGGTGTCGACGAGTTTCATCTTACCTGTGTAGAACGGGTGTGAGGTGTTGGAGATTTCGACCTTCACTACAGGGAACTCAACGCCGTTTACTTCGATTGTCTCTTTTGTGTTGACGCAGGAACGGGTGATGAAGACGTGGTCGTTTGACATATCCTTGAATGCTACAAGGCGGTAGGATTCGGGATGTATACCTTTTTTCATTTCTTAAATGTTTTAGTTAGTGTCTGTTTGAGCGCGCAAATGTAGGAATATTTTTCCTTCCGTCCAAAGAAATTATTAATTTTGTGGTATTAAGGAAGATAAATGAAATGAGACTTGTTATACAAAGGGTGCTGGAGGCATCGGTTACGGTGGAGGAGAGGAGCGTTGCCGCGATAGGGCAGGGGCTGCTGGTTCTGGTAGGTGTAGAAGTTGGTGATACAGAAGAGGATATGAAGTGGCTTGCCGGAAAGACTGTCGGGCTGCGCATATTCGATGACGACAGTGGAGTGATGAACCGCAGCGTTGCGGACATCGGGGGCGATGTTCTGGCGGTGTCGCAGTTCACGCTTACCGCTTCGACGCGTAGGGGCAATCGCCCCGCGTACATACGGGCGGCAGGCCACGACGTCGCAGTGCCGCTCTACGAGGGCTACTGCGAGGCCGTCGGCGCCGCCCTCGGCCGGCCTGTCGGCCGCGGCGTCTTCGGCGCCGAGATGAAGGTCTCCCTTCTTAACGACGGCCCGGTGACAATAATTATAGATTCACGTCTTAGAGAGTAATATTATGAGTGATTTTTTCGATCAAGTCGGCGAGGATATGGACTTCGAGGAGTTCTTCGACGAAAACATGAACCACAATCCCAAAACCGGCGAGTACAAGCCACGTTTTCCGATGGAAGACGATGACGACGAACTTTGATTCACGCTTGAAGTGCCGGTTTATCACACTTGCGAGTTACGACACAAAACGCCCGTGCGAAGCCGATTTTCGTCGTAACTCGTTTATATCGCCGACACGTCGACGTGGAAACGCTTAGCGGCACGAAACATTAGCCGCCCGCGGCGCAAGCCGGAAGGGCTACATAGGTTTGATGCGGCGGGAGAGGCGGGCGCAGAGGTCCGGGAAGAAACGTTTGATGTAAACCATAATAAGTTCGCCGCGCCCTACAAGTACTTCATTCTTACGTTTTTGTACAGCGCGCACTATTTTCTTTGCGGCCTTGTCGGCTGAAAGGCCGCCGTCCTGGCCGGGGTCCATAACTCCGTGCCGGACTCCGCCCTTATCGAGCGCATTCATCGATATGTTCGTCCTTACCCTGCCGGGACAGACAATGGTCACGGAGATGCCCTTGTCGAAGCTTTCGGCCCTCAGCGTCTCAAAGAAACCGTAAAGAGCGTGCTTCGAGGCGCTGTAGGCGCAGCGAAGCGGAAATCCGAAGCGGCCGGCGATTGAGGTCGTGACGGCTATTCGCCCGCCTCCGGCCTCCGCCATAAGCGGCTGCACGGCCTGCGCTATCGCCACGGGCGCAAAGAAGTTCACCTCCATTATCTTTCTCGTCATAGGCATCGGGGTGTCCTCGACAGACGTGCGCTGGCTTATGCCGGCATTGCAGTAGAGGATGTCTATTCCGCCGAAAGTGCGCCAGGCTTCGAGGGCCAGCAGCTTTACGCCGTCAGGCTCGCCGAGGTCATAGGGCAGCACCCTGACATCGGCGGCGCCTTTCGCCCTGCAATTGTCGGCAACGCTTTCCAGCCTCTGGCGCGAGGTCGCGGTCAGTATGAGGCGGCAGCCCTGCGAGGCGTATATATATGCGCAGGCTTCCCCGATTCCGGAGGATGCTCCTGTAATCCAGACGGTTTGCATATTATTTCTGTCTTGACACGAGACCCATCATCCGGAAGAGGAATTTCGGAAGCGGCTTGAGGGAGTCGCGTTTGTCCATATTTATATATAGTCCCAATTTTGCGGCAACCGGCACCTTGTGCGTCTCTACGAACTCTATGAGAGTGCCGTCAGGGTCTTCGACGTAGGTGAACCGGCCGGAGGCCTCTCCCATATCGAACCGCTCGCCGTCGGGGCAACTGTCCACCGTGAAAGGGCAGCCTTTTGATGTGCAATATTCCTTGAACGCATCCATTCCGGTCACGTCGTAGCATATCTGGATAAAGCCCGGGTCGCCCCAGTAGCGGCCTTCGAATATCCTCAGCGGCTCGCGGTCGAGCGCCTGCACAAGTTCGATTGTGTTTGTTCCGAGGAGGCCGGAAAAGGCGCCCTGTGGCTTGCCGCTTCGGCCAAGAAGGACGCGGCGGTATTTTTGGTCGGAGGCCGGCATTATCTTCCAGTCATCAAAAGTACATGATTGATCGTAAATTACGGTGTCATAGCCGAGAATTTCCCTGTAGAATTTCAGAGAGCGGTCCATATCACGTACGCCGGCGATGGCGCCCGCTACTCCGCCGCATAGTTTGTGGTCTGCGATGAATATGTCCTTCCTTTCTATTATCTGGAAAGTGTTGCCGAAGAGGTCCTCGACATAAAAGCAAGGAGTGCCTGAAGGGTCTTTTGCCACTTCGGAGCATTTGTTCCACTTGGCGGAGAGTTCCTTATGGAAAGTTTCGACGTCGAGGCATTTGATTTTGCCGGCGAAGACGCCCAGATCGCCTACGGAGATTTTGAAGGACGCCGGTTGCGGCGTGCGCTCGCTGTACTGCCAGATCTCGAGGCCGCCGCCGCCCTGCAAGTTGACGGCTATGCAGGCGTGCCGCTTCTGCGCCTGACCGCCGGTATAAGGGAGCATACGCTCCGCAACTGTATCGTCTTCAAGTATTTTGATGTCGAATCCGAACATATCGATAAACCAGTCCCACGACTTTCTGAAGTCCGTCGTCCCGACTCCTATCTGCTGGATGCCTGTGATGTTGTAAGTGCTCATTGTTTCTGTATTGTAATTATCCGCCCACAAAAATAGTAAACCCTTTTACTATAACAAAATAATTCTTCCCTATTCGCGTGCGCGAGGCAACGCACTGTTGATTCAAACAAGGGGTTTCCGCCCAGGCGGTGCAAGCTGCACTATAACGCCGTCAGTTCGTTTGCCGCGCGCCGAAGATTGTGGAGCCGATGCGGACTATTGTGGCGCCTTCTTCGACGGCAATGCGCCAGTCGCCCGACATTCCCATAGAAATCTGGTCGAAATCGGGGCGGGAGGCCCTTACGGCGTCGGAAAGCTGCTTGAGGGAACGGAACTCGCGACGAATCTTTTCGCGGTCTTCCGTAAGCGAGGCCATACCCATAACGCCGCGCAGGCGGACGTAGGGGAACTCTTCAAACCGCCGCGAAAGCTCGAGCACCTCCTCGGGCGAAAATCCCTGCTTGCTCTCTTCGGAGGCTATGTGCACCTCCAGCAGGCAGGAGACAGCCTTTCCTGAGGCGGCCGCCGCGGAGTTGATGGCGGCGAGCAGATGCTCCGAGTCGACAGACTGTATAAGAGATGCGTAGGGAAGTACGAACTTTATCTTGTTGGTCTGCAGATGGCCGATGAAATGCCACTCTATGTCGGAGGGCAGGGCCTTTGCCTTGGAAGCAAGCTCCTGAGGACGGTTCTCGCCGAAGGCCCTCTGCCCGCAGGCGTATGCCTCCATAATATCCTCGACGGGCTTGAATTTGGAAACTGCCACAAGCTTTACGTCTTGTGGCAGCTCATTTTTAAGTGTCGATATTGCCGATTGAATACCCATTATTTCTTTTTCATCTGTTTCTGCTGCTCCTGCTGAGCCTTGTAGGCCGCTTCGAGCCGCTGCTGGAACTTGCTCTTCTTGGGGCCTTCCTTCGCATTGGTCTTTTGCGTTATCTGCTTGTAGATCTTGTCCTCGTCCACGAACCATTTGCGGATTGCCCAGTTCTGGCCGATTGTGATGAGGTTGCTCAGCAGATAGTAGTAGCTAAGACCGGCCGAGAGATTGTTGCAGATGAAGAGCATCATTATAGGCATCAGCCACAGCTGCATAAAGTTCATTCCCGGCATCGTCTGGGCTGAAGGCTGCTGGCTGAGAGTCATCTTCGAGTAGCCCCACATTGAGATTGCCATCAGAAGGGCGAAGAGGGAGACGTGGTCGCCGTAGAGAGGAATCTTGAAGCCGAAGTCGAGAATGGAGTCGTATGTGCTAAGGTCGCTTGCCCACAGGAAACTCTGCTGGCGGAGCTCGATTGAGGCAGGGAAGAAGCGGAACATTGCCCACAGGATAGGGAACTGGAGCAGGATAGGGAGACATCCTCCCCACATACTCACGCCGGCCTTCTTGTAGAGGTCCATCGTGGCCTGTTGCTTTTTCATCGCGTCTTCCTGCTTCGGGTAGCGCTCGTTAATCTTCTGTATCTCAGGCTGCAGCACCTTCATCTTCGCTGAAGAGGAGTATGACTTCCAGGTGAGAGGGGAAATCACGAGCTTGATCATCAGGGTCAGGATGAGGATGATGAGGCCGTAGCTGGCGATTGATTTGCTCAGCCAGTTGAAGGTAGGGATTATGACATAGCGGCTGATGGTGCCGATGACTTTTCCGCCAAGAGGAATGATTTTCTCGAAGTTTTCGCCGTAGCTTCTCAGCGTAGGGTAGTGGTTCGGGCCGAAGTAGAACTTGAACGGAACCGTGAAGTCGGCGCTGCGGCTGTCGATTTCGAAGGTCATCTCGGCGCCGGACTGCATCAGGTCACCCTCTGCGTTGTTTTCAGGATAGAACTTGTTGACGAGAGTTCCGGAGGTGAAGCTGTTCTCTGCGAGCATGATCGCGGAGAAGAACTGCTGCTGGAAGCCGAACCAGCGGATGGAGGAGGTGAAGGTCTCCTTTGCGCTGTCCTTGCGCTGTCCGATGGTCTTGACGTTCGTGTTCGAATCGTAGCGGTATGCGACTGCGGAATAATTCTTCTCGTTCTGATAGCCCTTCTCGAGGCGCGGCATATCCACGACCCATTTCATAGTCACCTGGTTGGTGCGGCGGTCGAGGACCTGGTCCATACCTGTGAAATGGAGCTGATAGGATGCCATATAGCTGTCTGCAGGCAGAGTCCACACTGCATCCACCCAGGCGGCGTCGGTGAACTGAAGCCTCAGTACAAGCTCTTCCGGCGAAGATGCGACTTTCGTGAAGTGAAGGTCTGAGGTGTTTATCCACTGGTCTGCGTTGATCTCGAGGTCGAACGCGCTCTTGCCGGGCCTTATCAGATGCAGCTCGCTGCTGTCTGACTTGAAGTAATCTTTTATAAGTACATCTTCAGGCGCGGCGCCTTTCGAACTGATGGTAATCTTTACTTTTTCGTTTTCAAGGACGAAGAATTCGGTCTGGGCGCTGTCCGCCATATTGAGGTATTCGCTCTGATAGAGAGGAGCTTCCTCCTGCAGGGCGCTTTCAGGCAGCTGCGCCGCGAGGCTTGTGTCGGAGGCTGCGAGGGCCTGGGCCGCGACCAGAGAGTCCTGGGCGAAGCGCTCTTTTTGCTGCTTTTCGTACTGTTTGCTGTTGTACCAGCTGAAAACGAGGAGGATGATGCCTATGAGGGCGAATCCGATTATGCTGTTGCCTTTCTCGCTGCTCATATCTAATTCTGCTCTTCCTCCTGCTGTTTGTCGAATTCCTTGATCTTTGCCTCAAGCTGTGCGAGCTCCTCGCGGGCCTCGTCTATCTTCTTGCTTATTTCAGCGAGCAGGGCTTCGGCGTTCTTGGACTTTGAGAAGAAACCGATGTTGTTTTCATAGGTGGCGATTTCCTGCTCCTTGCGGAGGAATTTCTGGACCAGACGGTCGCGCTCGCTCTCCACTTTCTTGCGCACTACGCGGCCGGTACGGCCGGCGGCCTCGCGCATATTGCCGAACTTCTCGCTTATGGCCTTCTTGAAGGCTTCCTGGACTTTGTCCTTATCTTTCATAGGCACGAAACCGATTTCGTTCCAGCGGATTTGGAACTCCTTGAAAGCGTCCTGCAGGTCTTCGCCTGTCTCGGAGGCAAACGCCTTTATCTCTTCGATGAGGGCACGCTTCTTTTCGAGGTTCGCATTGAACTCGGCGTTCTTGCCGCCCTGGGCCTTGTCCCTCTTGTCGAAGAACTCGTCGCAGGCCGCGCGGAAGCGCTTCCAGATCTGCTCCGACTTCTTGCGTGAGACAGGACCGATCTCCTTCCACTGCTTCTGGAGCTCTATGAGGGCATCTGCAGTGGCTTTCCAGTCTTCGCTCTCCTTGAGGGCCTCGGCCTTCTCGCAGAGTTCGATCTTCCTGGCCATATTGTCCTGCATCTGGCCCTTGAAGTCTGTGTAATAGTCTCTCTTCTTTGAGAAGAATTCGTCGCAGGCGGCGCGGAAGCGGTCATATATCTTCTGGTTGTCCTTCTTTGTGGCGAAGCCTATCTTCTTCCATTCCTTCTGGATCTCCTCTATCTCTTTCGAGAGGGCGTTCCAGGCGTTGGAATCCTTGATTTCGCGTTTCGCGATTTCTTCAACTTTCTCGCACAGGGCGGCTTTCGCTTCGAGGTTTTCCTTGAGGATGTCTTTCTGGCCTTCGAAGAATGCCTGGTGCTTCTTGTTGATTACGGCGGTAGCGGCCTTGAAGCGGTCCCAGATCTGCTCGCGGTACTCCTTGCTTACAGGACCGAGCTCCTTCCACTGCTCGTGCAGTTTCTGGAGGGTGCGGAACGCATTCACGACGTTCTCCTCTTTGTCGAGCTCTTCGGCCTTGCGGCAGAGTTCTTCCTTGATTTCGAGGTTCTTGCGGAAGTCGAGGTCGCGCAGTTCCTGATTTATCTTGACCAGGTCGTAGAATTTCTCGACATAGTGCTGATATGTTTCGTAGAGGTTTTTCACCTTGCTCTGAGGCACCGGACCGGTCGCTCTCCAGCGGTTCTGCAGCTCGCGGAAGAGAGGGAATGACTGGCTGACGTCGTCCTGCTTCTCGACAAGGGCCTTGAGCTCATCGACTATCTGCTCCTTGTCCTTGAGATTTTCCTCTTTCATCTTGTCCATCTTCTGGGTATAGACGGCCTTTTTCTCCTTGAACTGTGAGTAGAGATCCTTGAAAACCTTCTCTATCTCCGCGAACGGATTGTTCTCTTCCGGCACTTCCGTTTCTCCGCCTATGGCGACCTTCTCCCTGCGGAGGGTCTTGTAAAAGGCGGCCTTGACGGCTTCGGCTTCTTTCTGCAGTTTCTGCATATCTTCGCCGTCAAGAAGTCCTTTGAGGGTTTCTACAAGCTCTTTTAATCCTTTAGCGGAATAATCCGTTTCATTCTGTTCTACTGGCTGCTCCTGAATTTCCTCAGTTACAACCTGGTTAAGATCTTCACTCATTTTATGACGTTTATAAATATAGTAACTTGCAAATATAAATTATTTTTCAGAAAAGTGCTAATTTTGTGACGTTATGCGAATAGACATTCTTACAGTTGTGCCGGAATTGCTGGAGAGCCCTCTCAGCCATTCCATAGTGCAAAGAGCTAAAGATAAGGGCCTTGTAGAGATTTTTATACATAATATAAGAGAATATGGGCTGGGCCGCTACCGTCAGGTGGACGACTACAGTTTCGGAGGCGACGCCGGGATGGTGATGATGATAGAGCCCGTTTTCAACCTGATTTCCAAGCTGAAGGCTGAAAGGGAGTACGACGAGGTGATCTACACTTCGCCGGACGGCGAGATTCTCAGCCAGGGCATTGCCAACGAACTCTCTATCAAGAAAAATCTGATAATCCTCTGCGGTCACTACAAAGGCATCGACCACCGTATCCGCGAGCATCTTGTCACCCGCGAAATCTCGGTGGGCGACTATGTGCTGAGCGGAGGCGAGATTCCGGCCGCCATAATAACCGACGCCGTCGTGCGGCTGCTCCCCGGCGCGCTGGGCGACGAGACCTCGGCCCTCTCCGACAGCTTTCAGGACGGCCTTCTCGCGCCGCCGGTCTATACCCGCCCCGCCGAGTTCAACGGCTGGAGGGTGCCTGACGTGCTTCTGAGCGGAGACCCCAAGAAAATCGGCGCCTGGCAGGACGAACAGTCCCTCGAGCGCACAAAACTGCTCCGCCCGGAGCTTCTGAAGTGATATGAGAAAGATTCTGTTTTTGACGGCAGCTCTTGCCCTTGCGGCGGGCTGCAGCCCTAAGGTGGTGGTACTCTACGACAACGACGTGCACTGCTCGGTTGACGGCTACGCCGATATGGCGGCGCGTCAAAAGGCCGAAAAGCAGGCCTGCAAATATGTCTATACGGTCTCGGCGGGAGATTTCGTGCAGGGCGGCAACCTCGGCGCCGGCACAAAAGGCGCATATATAACCGCCATAATGAACAAGGTGGGCTACGATTTCGTGACCCTGGGCAACCACGAATTCGACTACGGAATGCCCCGCCAGAGGGAGATCACCGACGAACTTGACGCCGTGACGCTTGATTGCAACCTTATATATATACCTGACGGAAAAAGGCTTTACGACCCGTATGCAATAGTCCGCTGCGGCTCGAAGAAAATTGCCTTTCTGGGCGTCTCTACGCCATACAGCTTCGTATCTGCCACTCCGAAGTTCTTCCAGAACGAAAAGGGCGAATACATATACTCCCTGAGCGTCGACACTTTCTACGACACGGTGCAGAATATGGTCGACGACGCCCGCAGCCGGGGGGCTGACTATGTAATAGCCCTGACGCATCTTGGCGACGACGTCGAGGCCGATCCGATAAATTCCCAGAGGCTGATTGCCGCGACCTGCGGAATCGACGTGGTGCTCGACGGCCACTCCCACAGCACGGTGGAGCGCCGCATCCTGAAAAACAGCAGGGGAGAAGATGTCTTGATGACATCCACGGGCTCACACTTCGAAAACATAGGCCGGCTGGCGCTCGAGAAGGGCAGGTTTTCGTCGCAGCTTCTGCCTGTGACCGCCGCCACGCCGAAAGATCCTGAAGTAGAGCGTTTTGTGGACAGTCTCAAGGCCGAGTACAACAAGCAGGGAAGCAAGATAATATGTGTAAACAGACAGAAGCTCCTTGCAACAGGCGACGGGAAGCGAATCGTAAGGCTTGCCCAGCAGCCTTTGGGCCGGCTCATTGCGGAGGCATACCGCGTGATGACAGGCTCCGATGTGGGCTTCATCGGCGGCGGTTCGATCCGTACCGATCTTCCGGAGGGCGCCGTTTCGCACAACGACATCTTCGCGATTATGCCTTTCGGCAATGAAATCTGCACCGCCGAGGTTCCGGGCAGCGTGATAGCGGACATCCTCGAATTTTCGGTGCACGCCCTTCCGATGGAGTTCGGAGGCTACCAGCAGGTCAGCGGCCTGACATTCGATGTCGATCCTGACATTCCTTCCCCTGTGGTGGTTGACGCCAACAACGAGTTCGTCAAGTTTGACGGCGAAAAGCGTCGCGTGAGCAACATACGCATCTTGAATGAAGCCGCGGGAGAGTACGAACCTCTCGACCCCGAGAAAATATACAAAATCGCCGGAACGGACTATATGCTTCTCAACCACGGCGACGGCTACAACTTCACTGATGAAAAAACTGTACGCCGCACCAACTTGGTGGACGTACAGATTTTTGAACAGTACATCGTCGATTATCTCGAAGGAGTGATCGATTATCGGTGGGAGTATCTTCTTGTTCTTGAGTCTTTTATAACTCCGTCCCAGTCAAGTCCGAAAGCAAAGTCGTAGGTGTTGCCTTCGCTGTCGGTGTAGCAGCGCATATCGCCCGGGACATCTTCGAACTGCTCTTCGACTGTGCGCATATCGGCCGGCATCTGGCCCGGAAGCAGGCCGTAAGGCTCGGCCTCTCCGCTGATTATGTCGAGGATGGCGTTGTTGCAGACTCCGAAGGCAAGCAGGAGGGCGTCGGCGTATGGCTCGATTTCCGGCACGAAAGGCCTTTCGGTCGCCACTACGACTATTACAGGCTTGTCGCCCATAGCCTCCTTGGTCCTCCGTACGAGGAGCAAATCTTCATAATTGCTTGATTCTTCGGTAAATCCGCGGTAGCCACGGTCTGCCTTGGATTCGGTAGGGTCGCCTCCGGCGATGCTGTGCTCGCGCGCGAACTCTGCCGTATATGGGCTCCACTGCAGGCTGACAGGCTGGTAATGGCCTTCAGGATACTCCTCGGAAGGCATTACGTAGCCCCAGTGGCCTACAGGGCTCTTGATGCAGACTATGGCGAAATCAGCCTCTTCGGGGCTTTCGACAACATCGTAGTAGTTGCTCAGGAGTTCGTGTGAGATAGGGTATTCATCATATTCGGGGGTAGGCTGCTGCCAGTGCGAAAGACCTGCAGGGACGTGGCGCAGCGGCTCGTAAACCTTCGGACGGCTCTCTTTCGTGTTGAACTGCGGCAGGGCTTCTTCCGCATTCTTGAGCATAACGATTGACTTTAACTGCGCGTCGTAACCCGCCTCGACGAATTTCTTGCAGCCGACAGTCGCGGCCGCAACCTCTGGATCTACATATGGATTTTCGAAGACTCCGACACGGAATATATTGGTCAGCAGGCGTCGTGCCGAAAGTTCAAACCTTTCGCGGGCGCTGTCGATGCCGTATTTCTGCTCCCAGAGCTTGTAGGCCTCGATGCTGATGTCATTGTCTTTGGTGCCGCCGAGCTGGTCAACTCCCGCCTCGAAGCACTTCAGGCGCTTTTCAGCCGGAGTGAGGCCTTCCACGCCCCAAGGCTTGCCATTGTGGATATATACGCGTTTGTAGTCTCCCACGATGCCCCAGTCGGTGCAGACGACGCCTTCAAAGCCGCAGCTGTCCCTGAGAAGGTCCTGGATTATGTAGCGACTGAAACCGTTGCCGACATTCTCGCCGCTCGGGTCCTGGTCGAATGAAATTGTGTAGTAGGGCATTACGGCTGATGCCATATCGGTGCGGCCCTTCAGTTTGAAGGCTCCTTCAGTGAAAGGGATGAGGCTCAGGTCAAACCTTCCGCCGGGATAGACGGCATACTTGCCGATGCCGAAGTGTGCGTCGCGACCGCCCTCACCGGTGCCACCGCCCGGCCAGTGTTTGACCATACAGTTGACCGACTGCATTCCCCAGCCGGTGCGGCTGCCCTTGGTCGTCTGGAAGGCGCTGCAGTATTCGCGGATAATGTCGCGGCACAGGTACGGGTCTTCGCCGAACATTCCGTAAAAACGCCTCTGGCGTGGCTCTGAGGCCAAATCTGCCTGAGGGGAGAGGGCTGTGGTTATGCCCATCGCGCGGTATTCGGCGGAGGCGACTTCTCCGTGACGCTTTATCACGTCAAGGTCGAATGTCGCGGCCAGGCCCACTTCGCGAGGCCATTTGGAGATGTCGCTCTCGCCGCTGGGGTCGAATTCTCCGTCGGGCTCCGGCTTGTAGTTGTTGATGTTGGCAGAGCCGTTGGTGTAGTTGCGCGGGTCGGAGCTGTTGTTCGAAGGTATGCCCAGAGGGGCTGCTTCGCAGAATGCCTGCACCGCGTTCGACCACTCTGCGGCAGTTTTGGCGTCGGACACCGCCGAAATCAGCATATGACGGATGTTGTCCTTCTCGAGAAGGCTCCTCTGCGATTCTTTGAGCTTGGGCGAAGTTATAGTCTGGGCGCTTGAGTAGAGCATAAGGCCGCAGATCTGCTCCAGAGTCATTTTGGAGGCAAGGTCGGCGGCGCGCTTTTCGACGTCAAGGCGCCAGTCTTCGTATGGATCGAGCCGTCCGTTGCGGTTGAGGTCTTTGAATGCGTAGCCGCCTTCTGTCAGAATGGCTACTCCCGAGGCGGGGCTGATGCCCAGCTGCGGGCCACGCGACTGGTCTATAAGTATGTAACTTCCGCAGTCTGTGCGGGTAATTGTATTTGTGCAAGATACGGCTGCAATGGCCGCAAGGATTATGAATATCTTTTTCATAGCACAAAGTTATAAAAAAACCGGACCTTACGGCCCGGTTTTATTAATATTGTATGTGTGACAATTATTTGGTTGCTGTGTAGGCGATCATTTCGAGGACTTTGTTTGAATAGCCCCACTCGTTGTCGTACCAGGAGATTACCTTTACGAAGTTGTCTGTAAGGTATACACCTGCGTTTGCGTCGAAGATGGAGGTGCGTGAGTCGCCGAGGAAGTCGCTTGAAACGACTGCGTCTTCAGTGTAGCCGAGGATGCCCTTGAGCTCGCCTTCGGAAGCCTTCTTCATAGCTGCGCAGATAGCCTCCTTTGTTGCAGGCTTTGCGAGGTTGACTGTAAGGTCCACTACTGATACGTCGATTGTAGGTACTCTCATTGAGATGCCGGTGAGCTTGCCGTTCATTTCAGGGATTACTTTGCCTACTGCCTTCGCTGCGCCGGTTGTTGAAGGGATGATGTTGCCACCTGCTGCGCGGCCGCCTCTCCAGTCTTTTGCTGACGGACCGTCAACTGTCTTCTGGGTTGCGGTTGTGGAGTGTACGGTTGTCATAAGGCCGTTGACTACGCCGAAGTTCTCGTTGAGGACCTTTACGATAGGAGCAAGGCAGTTTGTGGTGCAGGATGCGTTTGAGAAGATGGCCTGACCTGCGTAGGTCTCGTTGTTGACGCCGAATACGAACATAGGGGTGTCGTCCTTTGAAGGGGCGCTCATAATGACGCGCTTTGCGCCGGCTTTGATGTGAGCCTCAGCCTTTTCCTTGGTCAGGAAGAGACCTGTTGACTCCACTACGTATTCTGCTCCGACCTCGTTCCACTTGAGGTTTGCAGGATCTTTTTCAGCTGTTACGCGGATTTCGTTGCCGTTTACGACAAGATTGCCGTCCTTGATTTCGATGGTGCCTTCGAATTTGCCGTGCATTGTGTCATACTTGAGCATGTATGCCATATATTCAACATCAATAAGGTCGTTGATTCCAACAACGACGATGTCTTCTCTGCCCTGTGCAGCTCTGAAGACCAAACGGCCGATACGTCCGAAGCCGTTAATACCAACTTTAATCTTTTTCATAATCTATTTGTGATAAAACTATATTTCCTGTCTTTGCTTTTAAGCCCGCAAATGTAGTAATTTTCTTTTTTATTTGTTAACTTTGTATGCTAAATGAAAAAAGATTTGGAAATACTCGTCACAAATGACGACGGCTTCGACGCTCCCGGCATAAACGCTTTGGCCCTGATGCTCCGGGAGTTCGGAAACGTCACGGTGGTGGCTCCGCTTACGGCCCAGTCCGGAATGTCGGCCTCCTTTACGATGGTGCGTCCGCTGCGGCTCAATCTGCTCGACAGGGAAGAGGCCCGGGGCGGCCTTGGCTCCATAAGGCGCTACTCCCTGGACGGCACTCCCGTGGACTGTGCCAAGATGGGCATAAACATCTGCCTGGATGAGGGCTTCAAGCCCGATTTTGTCGCCTCCGGCATAAACCACGGCTCGAACGCCTCCTCCGCCTCGATATACTCCGGCACGCTCGGCGCCGCGAGGGAGGGTACCCTCTACGGCATCCCTTCCGCCGGCTTCTCGATAGACAGCCACGACACCTCAGCCGACCTCTCGGCAGTGATAAATCACTCCCGCGCGCTCGTGCGAGATATCCTGCGCGACGATTTGACGGAAGGCACATTTCTGAACATAAATTTCCCGCCGCTGCCGGAAGAAAAGATCAAGGGCACTCGTATGACCGTTCAGGGCCGCGGCCGCTGGGAAAAGGAGTTCCGCCGCCGCACGGACCCTCGCGGAAGGGACTATTACTGGATTGTCGGAGAATTCGTGGACCTCGAAGACGGCACGAGTCCCGCCGCGGACCACAATCTCCTGTCAGACGGCTGGATAACGGTAACCCCTATGAAAGTGGACGAAACGGACGAGGCCGAGCGAGTGCGCCTCGCTAAACTCTGGAATTTGGAATGAAATACTACATCATAGCGGGCGAAGCCTCGGGCGATCTGCACGGCTCGAATCTGATCAGGGGACTTTTTGCCGAAGACCCCGGGTGTGAGGTGCGTATGATGGGCGGAGACCTGATGGCCGCCGCCGGCGGCACCCTTGTGGGCCACTACCGCGACACCGCCGTGATGGGCGCAGTCGAGGTCCTAGGAAGCCTGGGCAAGATAAGGCGCCGTATGAGCCTGTGCAAGAGAGATATACTCTCCTGGAGGCCGGATGCCGTCATACTTGTGGACTACCCCGGTTTCAATCTCAAGATAGCCAAGTTCGCCCACCGTCGCGGCTTCAAGGTGTTCTACTATATAGCTCCGAAAGTCTGGGCGAGGGGAGAGGGCCGCATACGTCAGATAAAGAAGTATGTGGATATGCTCTATATAATATTCCCCTTCGAGATTGAATATTTCAGGAAGAAGGGAGTTGAGGCCAGGTATTTCGGTAATCCTCTTGTGGGCGGCATAGCCCGCTCTCCGCGGCAGACCGTCCTTGACGGAGGCCCCTGCATAGCCCTGCTGGCGGGCAGCCGCAAGGCTGAACTGAAGTTTATGATGCCGCGCATAATGGAACTCGAGAAGCTGCTGGAGAAGGACGAACGCTTCGCGCCTTACCGTCTGGTGATTGCCGGCGCCCCGTCTATGAGCTTCTCCGATTATGACAAGTGGCGTGGCCGCGACTCTAAAATAAAGGTGGTCTTCGACCGGACTTATTCCCTTCTGGAACAGAGTGCCGCTGCCGTGGTCTGCTCCGGCACGGCTTCGCTCGAGGCTGCCATCATAGGCACTCCGCAGGTGGTCTGTTACGGCTTCAACCGCATCACATATATGCTCGCAAGGCTGCTCGTGAAAGGCATCCGCTACATAAGTCTCGCGAATCTGATTCTGGACAGGCAGATTTTCAAGGAACTTATTCAGAAAAATGCATCACCTGAAAATATTTATTCCGAACTTTGTAGTTTGGTCTTCGACCCGGACCGCATAGGCGCGATGAAGGAAGACTACAGACAACTTAATGAAAAACTGGGCGGCGAGGAAGCCTCCCTCAAAATAGCAAAAGACATATACAATGAAACTGCACTGCTTTAAATATCAGGGAGCCGGCAACGACTTCGTGATTCTGGACAACCGGAAAGGTGACGTCAACCTCACTGACGCCCAGGTACATCAACTCTGTGACCGCCGCTTCGGCATAGGCTCCGACGGCCTGATGCTTCTCGGAGCCGGAGACGGCAAATATGATTTCACGATGCGCTACTTCAACGCCGACGGCCCGGAGGGCACAATGTGCGGCAACGGCGGCCGCTGCCTCGTGGCCTTCGCTGCCCACTGCGGCATAAAGAAGTTCGAATTCACTGCAATCGACGGCTACCACCGCGCCGAAGTGCTGGAGTACAGCCCTACGCGCTGCATCGTCCGTCTGAAGATGCGCGACCTTAAAGTTGAAAATGGTACTCAGCCTATAGAGGCGTTCAAGGACGGTTATTTCCTCGACACCGGATCTCCTCACTTTGTGCAGTTTGTCGAAGATATAGACAATTTCGACGTTGACACCGAAGGCAAGAGGCTCCGCTGGGACAGCCGCTGGGCGAAGGGCACGAACGTCAATTTCGTGGAGCCGACAGCTGAAGGCATCAAGGTGCGCACCTACGAGCGCGGCGTCGAGGCCGAGACCTGGGCCTGCGGCACAGGCTGCACCGCCTCCTCGATAACATCTTATCACCACGGCGTCAAGTCCTTCACAAAAGATGGGGACGGCCGCGTGAAATTTGCCATCCAGGCTCTGGGAGACCGCCTCGCCGTGGATTTCATCCCGCACGAGGACGGTTCGTACGACGATATCTATCTGACCGGACCTGCCACGAAAGTATTTGAAACCGACATAGAAATCTGACAATGAAACCACTTCTGGGCGACGTAGGCATTAAACGCAAGATACTCTACGGTAGCATCGTGCTCGGAGTCATCCTCTTCTTCTCGACGCTCATCTCGATCTTCGAGTTCGTCAAGATGAACACCTATGTGTCCGACGTGATTACCGACAATATCCGCAGCATCAACACTGCGCGCGAGCTTCTGAGCGTGTCGGAAGAGTACAATATGCAGCTTCTCAAGGATCTGATTCTCGACAATGACGCCGATTCCCTCGAGACCAGCATAGCTGTCAACAGCGACGAACTGATCTCCTCCTTCGACAAGATCAGCAAGACCTTCAAGACTCCGCAGGAGCGTGCAAGCGCCGATTCCGTGATATTTGCCTATGCGGCATATATGCAGATTGCCTCGGAGGCCGCAGATGTATGGGACCATACCTTCACTGAGAGGCAGGATTGGTATTTTGACCGCCTGCAGCCTGTCTACATCAAGTTCCGAAGCTACATAATGACGCTGACTTCCGTATGCCAGGACGCTCTGATAAGGAACTCCGAATCGCTTCAGGACGGCTTCTACCGCAGCCTGATGCCGGGTTTGGTGTCGGTGCTTCTGGGCCTTCTGATGGTAGTGCTCTTCAACTACTTCATAAACAGCTTCCTGGTCAATCCTCTGCTGAAAATAAAGCGTGGAATATCCGACTACAGGACCTTCGGCAAGTCGTACAACGTCAAGATAGACACCAAGGACGAAATCGAGCATCTGAGCGACGACGTCAAGGATATAATAGATTTGAACCAGTCTTACCGTCATAAACCGCAGCAGCCTTAAGATGAATTGGGGAGTCATAACGAGGAACGTCGGCATAGCGTTGATCTGCAACGCCGTGTTTATGTTTTTGTCAGCGCTGGTCTCCGCGCTGAACGGCTTCGACTCCGCGTTCTCTCCGCTCGTTCTGGGCGGAGTCATAACCCTGATGGTGGGAGTGTTTCCGCTTATCTTCGTGGGGCGCACGAAAGACATCAGCACGAAAGAAGGCCTTGCAATCCTGCTTTTCGCCTGGGTGCTCAGCTGTCTTTTCGGTATGATTCCGTACGTTCTCTGGGGCGGTGAGTTCACTCTTGCAAACGCCTGGTTTGAAAGCGCTTCCGGCATCACCACCACCGGAGCTACGATTCTCAATGACATAGAAGCTCTCCCGAAGGGCCTGCTTTTCTGGCGCTCTTCAACCCACTATATCGGCGGCCTGGGAGTCGTGGTCTTCATAATGATGATCCTTCCGACCTTCGGCACCGTGCGCTTCAAGATGAGCAAGATGGACGTGGACGACATCTCCAAGAACAACTACCGCTACAAGGCGGATACCTTTATAAAAGTGGTGGTCACGGTGTACGTCGGAATAACGCTCGCAGCCTTCCTGCTCCTGATGCTGGCCGGAATGTCGCCGTTCGACGCCATAAACCACGCTATGAGCGTGGCCGCGACAGGCGGCTTCAGCACGAAGAACGCCTCCGTGGCGGCATTCGACTCGGTATGGGTAGAGGTTGTGCTGATGCTGATGATGATTGTGGCCAGCCTTCATTTCGGACTGATATACGCCTCTTTTGCAGGAAGAAATCTCAAGGTACTGAAAAATCCTGTTACAAAGTTCTACCTCGGGACAATCCTGGTCGCATCTCTTCTTGTGGCGATAAATCTTCTTTCGCAGGGCTCCTTTGACAGCCCGGGCGAGGCTCTCAGAAACGGATTCTTCTCCGTCATAACGACAATATCGACCACTGGTTTCGCTATAGCCGACACTAACTGCTGGCCCGTGTTCTCCGTACTGATACTTCTTTACGTGGCCCTGCAGTGCGGCTGCTCGGGTTCAACGACCAGCGGACTGAGATCGGACCGCGTCTGGATTCTGCTCAAGGCCTCGAAGGCGCAGCTCATAAGGATAGCACATCCCAATGCCGTTATCTCCGTGAAGACAGGCGGATGGACAATTGAGAGGGAGATGGTTTCGAGCGTGGCGATATATACCCTGCTCTATCTTCTGATAGTTCTGGTGATGGCCGTGGTTTATGCGGCCCTCGGATTCGACCTTCTGAGTTCCATCAGTTCGTCAGTCTCGATGATGAGCAATGTCGGACCTGGATTCGGCTCCATAGGCTCTTCGATGAGCAGTTTCGCGGCCGCTCCGGCGTTGGCAAAGTTCCTGATGGGACTGCAGATGATAGTTGGGCGTCTGGGAATTTATTCGATACTTCTTGTATTCATACTTTACCGCCGTCGCGCATAATGGGAGCAGAGGGGTTTTTCGCTGACAAGTTGCGCGCGCATCTGAAGTTTCCTCCGACTCCCTGTCAGGAGAATCTTTTCACGCAGCTCGCCCGCTTCGCGGTGCAGTATGAAGAGTGTGACATAATGCTTGTGAGCGGCTATGCCGGCACGGGCAAGACATCGGCTCTGGCCGCTCTTGTGGCCACTTTGAGCGAGCTCCATTACAATTATGTGCTTCTGGCCCCGACAGGCCGCTCCGCCAAGGTGCTTTCCAATTTCACCGGGAAAAAGGCCTCCACAATCCACAAGCACATATACCGCCAGAAGTCGCTTGCGGGCGGCCTCGGGGAGTTCCAGCTCAATTTCAACAAGACCCACGACACGTATTTCATAGTTGACGAGGCTTCGCTCATCTCCGCCTCGGAGAGCTCGCAGGGCAGCATTTTCGGCTCCGGCGACCTTCTGGACGATCTGGTTTCCTTCGTCAGAAGCGGGGCGGACGACAAGCTCATACTTGTGGGCGACCGCGGTCAGCTGCCGCCGATAGGGCTCGAGGAGAGTCCCGCTCTGGACCCTGAATATATGCGGCGCTACGGCAAGTTTATGACGGCGTCCCTCACGACGGTCGTCCGCCAGGCCGCTGAAAGCGGCATTCTGACGAACGCCACCATAATTCGTCATCTTATTGAAAATCAGACAGTAGAGGCGCCCAAGCTGGATGTCGGGTCCTTTACTGACATCAAACGCATAACCGGCAGCGAACTCATCGAGACCCTGTCGGATGCCGTCGGCAAATACGGGCTCGACAACATTGTGGTTCTTTGTCGTTCAAACAAGATGGCCAACCGCTACAATGCCGGCATCCGCTCGACCGTGCTCTACCGAGAGGAGAGGCTCTCGAAGGGAGACAAGCTGATGGTGGTGAAGAACTGCTATCAGTTTCTGGAAAATATTCCGGAGCTTGATTTCATCGCCAACGGCGATGTTGCGCAGCTGGTGAAGATAGGGCAGTACGAGCAGCTCTACGGGCTCAATTTCGCCCAGGCCGTGCTCTCTTTCCCGGATTACAACGACGTGGAGGTGAGCGCCAAGATTGTGCTGGACACTCTCACCAGCGAGCAGCCGGCTCTCAGCCGAGAGCAGCAAGAGGCTTTGTATCAGGGTGTAAGCGCTGATTATGCCAATATAAAGAATGCTCGCAAGCGCTATGAGGCAATCCGAGAGGACAAGTATTTCAACGCTCTGCAGATAAAGTACGCCACCGCGATAACCTGTCACAAGTCGCAGGGCGGCCAGTGGCGGTGCGTCTTCATCGACAATCCGTTCTGGAAGGAACTCTCGCTGGACGATCTCAAATGGCTCTACACCGCCATCACCCGCGGCGTGGAAATGGTATATTTGGTAAATTTCAAAAACGAATTTTTTAAATGAATATGATAAATCATCTGACGGATGTTTCCGACGATAAACTTCCGCTCGCCTGAGGCTCGCTCCATCCCTCCCAACACCATCTTCGTCATCGCTTCGCGATAACTTGCTGTCGTCGGGTCCCTCCCTCTGACAGATCCGAGGGTGGATATGGTTTCCTGTCGGAAACATTCGTCAGATGAATAGTGTAAATAATTTTAAATGAAATAGATATGTATTGGATTTTGTTTATTGGGATAGCTCTTTTGAGCTATATCGTGCAGGCTGCGCTGCAGTCTAAGATGAATAAGGCGTCTGAGGTGCCGATCGCTTCGGGTCTTACGGGACGTGAAGTGGCCGCAAAAATGCTTAATGACTACGGCATCGGCGGCATCGCCATCACCTCTACGCCGGGCCAGCTCACCGACCACTTCGACCCTACGAAAAAGACTGTAAATCTGAGCGAAACGGTGTATGACCGTTGCTCTGTAGCGGCAGCGGCTGTCGCGGCCCACGAATGCGGCCACGCCGTGCAGCACGCAAAGGACTATTTCCCCGTGAAAATCCGTTCGGCTCTCGTGCCGGTAGTCAATTTCGCATCGAAGGCCGTCACCTGGGTGCTCCTGGCCGGAATGTTGCTTCTGAAGGTCTTCCCTCAGCTGATGATGATAGGCATCGCCCTCTTCGCGCTGACGACGCTCTTCAGCTTCGTGACGCTCCCTGTGGAGATTAACGCAAGCCGCAGGGCCCTCGCCTGGATGACCTCGCACGGCATTGTGAATGAATACAACAAAGATCTGGCTTCCAGCGCTTTGAGAGCGGCGGCCTGCACCTATGTCGTGGCGGCGCTCAGCTCGCTTGCGACATTGATTTATTATATCGCCATTTTCACGGGCGGCAGCAAAAGGTAGGGTATGAAACGCTTTTTGACTCTCGCTCTGGCGGCGGTCCTTGCGCTGACATCGGCCCTTGCTGCTGATTTCAGCGGAAAGAAGCGCCTTACGGACGCACAGATTCTAGGAGAGCTCCCGCAGGGGATATTCAATCCGATCAGATACAAGGCTCCCGTGCCGCCTGCCGAGAAGCCCGTGCCGCAGCTTGTCGAGGGCTGGGTCAACCCGACCTGGTCGCCCGACGGCAGCAGGATAGCCTATACGAAGGATGGGGATCTCTATTCGATAAATGTCCTTTCGAAAGAGATCGTGCGCCATACATTTGACGGCAGCGACCTGATACTCAACGGTTACGCTTCTTGGGTGTATTACGAGGAGATATTCGGCCGCCCTTCGAAATACCGCGCCTTCTGGTGGTCGCCCGACAGTCGGGTTATAGCATATTATCGCTTCGACAACAGCCGCGTTCCGATGTTCCCGATCTATCTGCCCGACGGCAAGAGGGGATATCTCAACGAAACCCGATACCCGAAGACGGGAGAAGACAATCCGAAGGTTAGAATCGGCTTTGTGAGCGTGGACGGCGGCGAGACCGTATGGGCGGACTTCAATCAGGACGATGACCAGTATTTCGGCACTCCTTTCTGGAGCGGCGACGGCACGCGCCTGATGGTCTCCTGGATGGACAGGGCGCAGGACAATCTAGAGCTCTTCAGCGTCAGTCCGCTGGACGGGACGAAAGTCTCTGTGTATAAGGAGAGTCAGAAATGCTGGATAGACTGGATGGAGGAGATGCTCTTCGGAAAGGACGGCATCTACATCGTGCGCGACTTCACCGGTTGGCAGCAGATATATTACCTGTCATACGACGGCAAGGTCTTCACCCCTCTGACTGAAGGCCATAACTGGGCAATCCACCTCCAGAAGCTCTCTGCGGGCGAAAAGGAGATCATCTTCACCGCCCGACGCGACAGCGACGTGCGCGAGGATATCTACCGCCTGGACGTCAAGCGCAAGCGGGTGGACCGACTTTCCTGGGGCGAGCTCAATTTCTCGGTCAAGGAGATATCGCAGGACTGCACGTCGATAGTCGCCGAAGCCTCCAACGGCCGCACCCCGCGGCAGATTGTCCGCATTGCCGTGCCGAAAAGAGGCCCTGTAAATCCGCTGAAAGACGTTTTCGTGATGGAAGACAGCAAAGGGCCGGAGTTTGACAATTATGCAATCGCGCCGCGCGAACTGACAAGCATCAAGACGCGTGACGGGCTGGAGATTCCGGCGCTCGTCATCTGGCCTGTCGATCTGGATACGACCGCTGTGCGGAAATATCCGGTGAAGGTCAATATCTACGGCGGCCCGGACAATCCGCAGGTGAAGGATGTCTGGAATCCAAAGATATTCGCGACGCAGTGGTGGGCCAATCACGGCGTGATCCAGATAGTGCTCGATCCGCGCTCTGCGGGGCACAGCGGCAAGAAAGATATAGAGAAGGTTTACCGCTATCTTAACTGCCTTGAGATACAGGACTTTATAGATGGCTTGAAGTGCTTCACCGCCCTTCCTTTCGTCAATCCGGACAAGGTGGGGGTTGAAGGTTTCTCGTTCGGCGGCACGAATACGACTCTGCTGGTGACAGAAGGCAACGAGTGGTTCAAGTACGGCATCGCCGGCGGCGGAGTCTATGACTGGGCTCTCTATGATACCCATTATGGAGAGCGCTATATGGACCGTCCTTCCGACAATCCCGACGGCTACGCCGCTTCACGCGTGTTGGACAGGGTAGGCAGCTACAAGGGCGACAAGACCAATATGCTGCGCCTGACCCACGGCACGGGTGACGACAACGTCCACTTCCAGAACACCCTCCAGCTGATAGACCGGCTCCAGAAAGACCACAAGGACTTCGAACTTATGATCTACCCTGGCGGAATGCACGGCTACCGCGGCGATCAAGGCATCCAGTCCAACCTTCAGGACTACATTTTCTGGTACCGCTATCTCCTTGAGCAGGACCTTCCCGATGTCTTGAGAGAGTACTTCGGTAGCCAGAAAAGCAAGTAATTCCGGATTTGTCTTTATGAAACGAATGATCTTTTCAATGATGCTTTCCCTTTTCGGCATCAACCTCTTTGCCGCCTCCATCAAGGACGTGGACTGTAAGGCTTTCGCCAAGCTCATTACGACCCCCGGCATCCAGCTCGTGGACTGCCGTACTGCCCAGGAATATGCCGAAGGGTATATCGAGGGCGCTGTCCTCATAGACTTCAAGCAAGCGGACTTCCGCGAGCAGGCGCTCAGCAAGCTCGCCAAGAGTAGGAGCGTCGCCATTTACTGCCGCAGCGGACGAAGGAGTCGTGCAGCGGCGGAGATTCTGGCGGCCGAGGGATACACAATCTTCAACCTCGAAGGCGGCATCATCTCCTGGACGGAGGAAGGCTATCCGACAACAACAAAGGAAGTAGACAGATGATTAGGAATATCCTTCTTGTGGGTCTCGGCGGTGCAATCGGCGCTATGCTTAGGTATGGAGTGACCCTGCTTTGCAATGCAATCAGCTGGTCCACCAACCTCGGGACTTTCCTTGTAAACATCATCGGCTCCTTCGTGATGGGCCTTCTTGTGAGCAGCTGCGGGCAGAGTTCGTGGCTGCTGATGGCAACAGTCGGCATCTGCGGCGGCTTCACCACCTTCAGTACATTCTCGATGCAGTCCGTGACGCTTCTCCAGCAGGGGAAGTACGGTATGGCTGCCCTCTATATCCTGGGGACGGTAACCATCTGCATAGCATTCGCAGCATTCGGATGCTATGTCGGGCAGAAAATCAAATGATGACAATCCGCCAATCCACATACTCCGACATTCCCGTCCTTATGGAAATCTATCGGCAAGCCCGTCAGATTCAGCTTGATAGCGGCAATCTTCATCAGTGGAAGGAAGGATATCCTACGCAGGACATTGTCCGCGGCGATATTGATAGGGGAGTGAGCTACGCAATAGAGGACGGCGGCAGAATCGTCGGCGCCTTTGCCTTTATCCACGGCGAAGACCCTACATATAGGATAATCGAAGGAGGATCCTGGCTGGATGATACGGCTCCCTATGCAACCATCCATCGGCTGGGGAGTTTGAAGGATGCTCACGGAATGGCGGCCGCCTGCTTTGACTGGTGCTGGAAGAAGATTCACAATCTTCGTGTTGACACCCACGAGGACAATACCATAATGAGGCATTGCATCGAGAAGGCCGGGTTCCGGTATTGTGGAATCATCCACCTCCTGAACGGAGACCCCAGAATGGCTTTTCAAAAGATAAAGTGATGAAGATTGATGAGGCCGATGCGCACGCAGGTGATTTTGCCGAAAAGATATGCGTCGTGGCCGGGATCAGTATATGCTTAGGGTTTTTGTGTTGGTCTAGCATACAATTTATTTGGAACATATATTATAAATGGTTATATTTGCAATATAAAATAATGCAAATAATATCATTATGAATACAACTGCCGTCGCATCAAACAAGACAACAACATCGTTCAGGCTTGATTCTCGCCTTCTTGAGAGGTTAAGGATTCTTGCCAAGAGAAATAACAGGAGCCTCAACAATTATGTCGAGACAGTCCTTTTTGATGTGGCATATCACGAACCTAACGACGAGACAATCGAAGCCATCAATGAAGTCCGGAGCGGAAAGAAACTTGACTCCTTCAACAGGGATGAACTTGAGAAAATGATTGCGGCGTTGTAGAGTTATGTATTCCATCGAGCAGAGCAGCAAGTTCAAGAAGGACTTGAAAAGGTATGCGCACGACAAGGAAAAGTTGATTGCCCTCAATACAGTAATCAAGTTTCTGGAGGCTGAAGGGACTGTTCCTGAGGAATTTTATCCTCACCCACTGAAAGGAGAGTATTCCGGAACAATGGAGTGCCATATCCAGAATGACTTTCTCCTAATCTGGATAGACAAGGATACCAATACGATTAAACTTGTAAGATTAGGCTCGCACTCGGAGTTGTTCAAGTAGGTGATTTGCGTTTCAAAGAAAATGACCTTAATGGCGAGGCCTGTTTTGCGCCCGAGGGACACGCCTGAGGTGCGGAGCGAGTCTGGGAGCCTCGAAATCGCGTAGCTGGTGTCGGCCACGAGTGGTATGGTTTTGCCGAAAAGATATGCGTCGTGGCCGGGGAGGCGGATGTTTTGCGGATTTTGTGGCCACGACGGGTATGTTTTGCGCAGAAAGATGGTAGTCGTGGCAAGTGTTATGGATAGAATGTGTAAATTTGCAATGATGACCGTAAGATATGAAGACTCAAGAGGGACAGTATTTTTTCAAGCCGCGCGTCTTTTCCGACAAATACGGGAAGGGCTGGGAGGGATACAGAACTCTGGTCCTGGGGGTCTTCCACGTATGCACGTATGTTGACTGTCCATACAGGACAGAGTGCCTGAGCGACACTTCGAAATATGATTCGCAATGCCCTTCCTATGTCGGCAAGGATGAATACTATCGCCTTTCCAACAGCAATGAGATTGAAGTGGAAAGCTACCTTGAGGAGGCGGCAAGATATCCTACATATACTGCTGTAACGAAATATCTTCTGAATACCAACAGGCATTCTTCGGAAGATGAGAAGAGGGGGTTGTGGGACACCATAGCGTTCACAAATTTTCTTCAAAACTTCCGTGGTGGTTATGACACTCTCAATTACGAAGATTGTAAGGAGCTGTTTGACAAGGAACTCCCAGCTTTTGTCAAGGTGCTGGGCGAGCTGAAGCCTGAAGTGATATATGTAATAGACACTGCGGTGACAGATTGCCTTAAAGCACATATTGATGATATCCCGGGGTTGCGATATATAGACGACGACCAGAATTGGACGCTGCCCATATTCCGTTTTACATACAATGTGCGGCCGAAAGATACACCGGAAAAAATCTTACGCAGTTTCAAGTCCTTGAGTAAAGTTACGGCCGGGAGCGCCGACGTCTACGGTCGTGTTCTCAAGGCTTTGAATGATGCAAAGGACAGGGCCAAATTGAAAAACCCAAGCAGGACAGTGATTGAGGCCCTGCCGCACATATGGGATGAGCAGTTTGAATCATATCTTTTCAGAAAGCAGATTGATTCTGTGCTGTCTCCAGCCCAAAAGGCCGCTCTGGCCAAGATTCTGAACAATCTTGACGAGAAAGGATACCCGCACAATTTCACGCTCAAATACGAGCGTGACGGCATCCTTGTGGAAATGATAAACTATCTTGACAGCTTGAAGGAAAACGGTAGCAGAATAGACCCTTTCTATTTCGTCAGGGCAATGGGCGTTCAATGTTCGAGCAGGGAAGAGTGGCGCACAATCCGCAAAAAAGACTATCAGAAACACAAACACTGCCATAAAAGGATCAAGGAGCTCATCTTGGAGGCCGCAAAATAAAACCCACGCGTGGGTCGAGGAAGTCGGGGGTAATGCTTAACTTGCGCTCTAAAGGGACATTGAGCTACAAATCAGTTTTTTGTATAGTTGTATTGGGATTTTTTTCTTATATTTGTCGAGCGATATGGAGCGTATGCTCTTTCGTGACATACAACAAATGCGTTTGCTATTTGTTCCATCGTGTTGAAACGTCGGAAATTTCAATTAACGTAATTAGCTGGGAACAAGTCGTAAACGCCCGTGGTTTACACGGGCGAGACTTGTTAGCTAATGGTCATCCGACGGCCCAACACGAGCAAGTATCGCTCGTGTTTTTTGTGTGCAAAGCAGTAGAATGGTATGAGTAATGTTTTCTTCCACCCTTGGGTCGGCCCCAACTACTCTTCCGGAGGCATCTTCGGCAAGCGCATTATGGTGCTTGGCGACAGCCATTACTGCGGAGAGGACTGCAAGGTGTGCGGGCAGAATTTCAACTGCAAGTGCAATGAGTTTACGCCGGATGTGGTGAAGGCGTATCTGGATCAGGACAATGAACGTGAGGGATGGATGTCGACTTACCTCAAGTTTGAGCGGTCTTTGGTGAATCACGAGACCACTCCGGAGGAGAGCGTTAAGATCTGGAACTCGCTGCTCTTCTACAACTATCTGCAGGTGGCGATGCAGGGGCCGAGGCAGGCCGGCACGCCGGAGCAGTACCGGGCGGCGGCGGAGCCGTTCTTCTCCGTGATGGATCAGTATCAGCCTGACCTTCTCGTAGTATGGGGAGTGAGGCTTTGGAATAACCTTCCGGGCGAAAGATGGATTGAGGGTGACGAAATGAAGGTGGATGACTTCGCTATCAACAACGGATATTATAAGTTGGCCAATGGCAGGAAGGTTCGCGCAATCTGCGTGTATCATCCTTCAGTTGGGTATAGTTGGGATTATTGGTATAAAGTAATAATGGGATAATATGGCACTCTACAAAGTCAAAACAAAATGTCGCAAATGCTGCAACGGCGTGAATATAGAGCCCGGGATGGAAGTCCAGGTAGTGACGCCGCTGAACAATACGGTTCAGGTGAACAACTGGCAGTATGTCGAGGATGCGTTTATGCGGGTGTTCGGCATATCACTGAGGAAGGCGAATTGCTTGAACATATCATGTCTCGACATTATCAGAATAAAGTGAACAACAACATTAGAAATAAAGAAGAAATTCAAAATAAATATAGAAAACAATATGAATAAAACAAATTTGGGCTTTAGTAAGCAAGAACTTATCGGCCTTATTGCAGGAGTGCCGGCTATTATTATTTCCTTAACATATAAAAGGAGTTTTTTGGGATTTAAGATTACCGATACAGTTGACGAATTATGTCAAGGCATGTTGTGTGCATTCGTACTTGTTGCAATAATGTATGCCCGAGAGATAATTGCGTTTAGGAATGTGAATAAATATGGCCGATTATTGTCGATTTTAGTGAATGTGATTTTATTCGGTAGCACAATTGCGATGTTATTAGCCTCGGTCAGTATGGGCACCCTTGTTACGGTTGTGCTTGCTGTTACTATTACCCTACTTTTACTTGGTCAGAGGGACTGTGCCAAGATAGCAGTATTGATTTGTATAGCAATCTTTTTATGGGATGGCATGGATGATATAGGCGATTTTTTAGGGTTAAAGTCACTTGTATATTTCCCCTCATTCTTTAGTAGTCTGTATTTGCAGGAAAACATAAGTTTCAAAGTGCTATGTAAAGAAATGGGGGAGCTTTATGGTCGGTCAAAGCAAGACATGGTGTCTGTAGCTAATAGTGCTGCTGATGAAATGGAAGGTGTCGGCAAAAAGGTTATATCTTCCGTTCACGGCGCGTTAAACAATTCTGCCGGCACTATTCCGTATTCTGAATCGTATTCAAGACAAACAATTTACAAAGATGGGTATGCAGTAGAGGATAATGACTCCATAGAGTACACGGAGCCGGACACTCCATTTGGATACGAAGAAATAGAAAGGCAAGAAAGTCAAGAAAATGAAAGAATAACAAGTGAATTAGCTGTTCAAAAAGAAATGAATAGCCAATCTGACAACTGGAAAACGCTTAATCCAGATCATCGTGCAATTGTGCTCATAATCGGAATAGTGATTACGTTGTTGGCATTGGGGTTATTATATGAATTGTTTACTGGAATAGGTATTATTTTACTCATATTGGGTATATGCCTCGTAGTTGT
>R20__coassemble_174_pt1 | contig 51548 bp, 49 predicted proteins | sample R20__metabat2_high_PE_056 | metagenome-assembled genome bin R20 | reverse complement strand
AAAATGTATAACTTTACACCTGATAGTGCTGTTGCACTGTCAAATTAAATTCGGCCATTAAAATATCACCGTCCTTGACAATCTTCTTTGCATCAACCTTACTATTCACTCGTACAATATCTTTAAAATCAAGCCTATTCTCTTGAATATTGCTTGAACGAAGTACAATTGTACCTTCTTCAGAAACATTTTCAGGCTTGTAAGTTAAGCCAATGAAATAGTCGGCCACTTCCTCAAGGGTAGTTTTAGGCGATGAATATAAAGCATCCTTAAATGAACTATCGAAGATGGACTGGGCGAGGGTGTCGAGCTCGCGCAACTGCGCCTTCTGCTTCTCAATGATGCCGCTCAGCAGATCCAGCTCCGCCACAATCCGCTCCTGCTCAGGGAGAGAAGGGACAGGGAATTGAAGATTATGCAATGCATCTTTGCCAATTGACTTAAATGTTGATCCAGTGCCTTGAGCAATCAGCTTATCTTTTGATGCATTCAAGAAATAGAATATAAACTTATTCGAAACCAATGGACTGCCATCTATTGCCGCAAGGCCTCGGCCTATGCAGCACTCTCTATCTGCTATATTTATTGCACCAATAGGAGCCCTAACAGATATAAGTATATCATTTGGATTTGCAATCCTTATTGGAGCATTGCAATAAATTCTTACAGTAGGATACAATTTTCCGAAATCAGCGTTCCCTTGGAAAAAAGGTAGACCCTCAGAAGAGTTATATGTGTCTGAACTTGGAGATTGCCCCATTGTAATACTAGCTATATCTCCTAATTTCCTTTTCATTGAATGACTCTCCATACTGTTCTACAGATATTTCTCCCTGAACTCCTTGAACGCTTCCGTTATTTCCTCCTGCAGTTTGTCGATGCGGTCCATCACGACGGCGGGGTCTTCGTACTCGACCTTGACCTTCTCGACCTCCTTGTATTTGTTGATGGAAAGGTCGTAGTCGTTGGCGCGGATCTCATCTACCGGGACGAGGAAGCTCTGGTCCTTGCGGGTGCGGGCATCTTCGCTTTCGAGATTCTTGAACCTTGCTATCACGTCCGGGATGTCGTTCTCGCTGCACTCGCTGCGCTTCTGGTCCAGGGTGAAGCCGTTGGCCTTCATATCGTAGAACCACACTTTGTCCGTGCCGCCGGCATTGGTCTTGGTGAATACCAGGATGGCCGTGGAAACTCCGGAATAGGGCTGGAAGACGCCGCTCGGCATCGAAATTACCGCCTGCAGGCGCTGATTGTCTATGATTTCCTTGCGGATGGACTTATGACCAGTGCTGTTACCGAACAGAACTCCGTCCGGGACGATGCTGGCGCAGCGGCCGCCGAGCTTCAATATCCTTGTGAAGAGCGCCATAAAGAGCAGCTCCGTCTTCTTGGTCTTGCTGATTGCAAGAAGGCTCTTGGCCGTGGTTTCGTAGTCAAGACTGCCGGCGAAGGGCGGATTGGCAAGGCAAAGGGTGTAACGGCCTTCGTCGGTATTGTCCCCGCTCAGGGAGTCCTGCCATTTGATGTCGGGGGCATCCACGCCGTGGAGCATCATATTCATCGCTCCTATGCGCAGCATCGTGGCATCGGTGTCGAAGCCGTGGAACATATCCGTCTTGTAGAAGCGGCTGTTCTCCTTGTTCAGCAGCTCCTGTTTGTAGTGCTCGCTGACGTATTTCGCGCTCTCCACGATAAAGCCGGCGGAGCCCATCGCAGGGTCGCAGATGGTGTCGGTCATCTTCGGCTCCATCAACTCCACCATCATCCTGATGATGTGCCTCGGGGTGCGGAACTGCCCGTTGGTGCCGCTCGCCGCCATCTTGCCGAGGATGTACTCATAGACGTCTCCCATAGAGTCCTTGTCGCCCATATCCAGTCCGTCTATGCCATCCACGACCTTGGTGAGCGTCCTCTCGTTCTGGATCTGGAAACTCGCGTCGGTCATAAAGCGCCCGTAAGCGGACTCCTTGTCACCGCTCAGATTCTTGATGAAGGGGAAAACGTCGAAGCGGATGGTGTTGAACATCTCCTTGGAGTTCACGTTCTTGAAAACGCTCCAGCGAAGACTGTTGTAAGGGATGTCCCTATCCGTGTCAGGATTGTGCCAGTCTCCGGCCTTGAACACCGGGTCCTTGACCTCCGCACCCATCAGAGTTGCCGTCGCCTCGCGCTTAAGCTGCGCATCGTCCAACATCTTGATGAAGAACAGATATGTCATCTGCTCGAGTATGGTGATGGAGTTGGTGATGCCGCCGTTCCAGAAGGCATCCCAAATCTGGTCAATCTTGTTCTTGATTTCGCCTGTAATCATAATATGTCGAGGTATTGCTTGCTAATGTAAATCTTTACGAGGCGTAAATATACTAAAAATAAGTCTAACAACGGCTAAATCGCCGTCCAAATCTTGAATTCTCCAGCCGCAGCCGCCCCTCCCGGCAATTCACCTTCCGCGGCTATCGCCTTTCTACGACCACCGGCGGCAGATGGCTACGGAAGGTGGCGCCGATTTGCCCCACCTTCCGCGGCAATCCCCATTCTACGCGCTGGGCGTCATATTGGCACGGAAGGTGAATCGCCGGAAGCGACAAGACCGAATTCGCGTGATTATTTCTTTTTCTTCTCTATAACATAGCTCTTGAAGAAATCCCGTATCCGATTATATGCCCACTCCAGAAGATAGGCGTGAGGCTCATCGTTGTGCAGGTCCATATCTATCTCCAAAAAAATGAACAACATATTCACGAAGTGGTCCGCCTCGTGCGCCCACACGTCATCCAACTGCGGACCATTGAAGAGTATGCACACGACGTAGGAGTCGTCTTCTTTATACAATGCTTGAAAAGTGATCGCCTCAGTGTCGGTGAGACTGATTTTACTCAGGGGCGTTATCACCGCCTCGAGCTGCTTCCTTTCCTCGTCATCTTCATTCCACTCAGAAACTGCGACCATCAGCTTTATAGGATAAATTCCGGTTTCATACAAACAATACTTCATACGTCAAAAATTTTCAGCGAAGATAGCCCCATTTGCCCTGCAGGCCAATTTCCTGCAAGCCTTGCACCACATATCTACGACGCATAAAAAAGGCGGCACAGACCTTAGTCTGCACCACCTGTTTTATACCTTGCTTCGAATCGTTACAAATCTGATATCTCACTAACGGATAGCCGAGTACAATCAGCGATAACATCAAGGGCGATACCCTTTGCCTTTAGCGCTCTGGCTATGGCGACAGCACCTTCGGCCTTACCCTGGGCGAGACCTTTATCAAGCCCTTGCTCCAGTCCTTCCTTCCTGGCGTAGGCTATCTGATTCTTTATGTCGCGGTCGGTTGTCATTTTGGCTATATATTGTCTCTGTTGGCGATGGTCCATCTTCGCGAATTCGGCTACCTCGAAGAGCTTGCGGAAGACTTCGCCGTCGAGATTGCCGGGGCGCTCGCTGAGTTTTCCCATCTGCGAAAGACAAAAATAGAATTTATCCTGCAGATTTGCAAGTTCGCTCTCTTTTTTCGAGAAGCGAGGCTGGGGGTTTGCAAGCGACTTTAGCGAGAAACGCGCGCTCGTTCGGCGGGCTCAGGACACGAAACCCATATTTTCGCGCAAAACATACCATTCGTGGCCGCAGGCAATTCACCTGGCGGCCCCTCCCGGCAATTCACCTTCCGCGGCGGTCGCCTTTCTACGACCACCGGCGGCAGATGGCTACGGAAGGTGGCGCCGATTTGCCCCACCTTCCGCGGCAATCCCCATTCTACGCGCCGGGCGGCACATCGGCGCGGAAGGTGAATCGCGGGAAGCTCTCCTCCGGCAGCGACGCGCGGCGGATTTGGACGAAGTCCAAAATTGAGTATCTTTGTAGGATCAGACAATCAACAGATGATAGAGAAACATATAATGCCGGCAAGACAGCTGCCGTTTGAAGCAGACGCGCAGCAACTCTGGTACATCGTGCCTGAAGGATTCCGGGATATTTCCATAAGAAGATCAAAGGATAATCTCGCCAGGGAAGGCTACTTCCTGATAGACCTTTCGGCAATCAGCAGGGATTTTGAATTTTCCGACGTCGTGGCCTACAACTGCCCGGATGTCAAGTCGTACCCGTCTTCGAATGCTATCAAGGAAAAGTTCGAAAACCTCATCGGCCGCAAAATCAGAAGGCCTACAATACTGGTCTTCGGAGATACGGTGACGCTGTATGAATATGACGGAGAATACGGGATTGTTAAGTTTGCAGAAGAGATTTATCATAGTCTCGCGGGAACAAAACGGTTAAGACGCTATTCCGACGTCTGCTACAGCATAGAGGGAGCTCCTTCCTCCGCAGCAGCGGCGCCTATGGCAGAAAGAGAATCCGTCGACGAAGCGGAAATTATGGAGGGCATCATTCGAATCCTCCGTATCCAGAATATGGAAAAGCTTATGGCGCTGGGGCTTACGGGCGATACGCTGCGTTTCATACTGGGAACGAAGAGGGAATACTCGAAGATGCATATCAACAGCGCGGCCGACATCTATCTCGAAGACTACGACCGCCACATCAAGATGGACGACAAGACCAAAGCGCTGTACTTCCTGTTCCTTCGCCATCCCGAAGGCATCAGCATCAAGGGACTGCCCGAGCATATCGAGGAGCTCGTGGACCTGTACCAGTCCATCTCCGGCCGTGACGACAAGCAGGCTATGCGACGGACTATGGAGAATCTTGCCAACCCGTTCCATAACGACATCAACGTCAGTATCTCACGTATAAAGAAAGCCTTCGTCGAGGCTTTCGATGATGACCTCGCGAAGGCTTACTACGTGGACGGGGGAAGAAACGAAGTGAGGAAAATCGCACTCGACCGCAGCCTTGTCAGCTGGGAAACGATTCGTTAATCCTTGTCCTCAAACAGGTCGTCAAATCCGCCCGGCGCCGGACAATCCATCATCATAGCGCACTCACTGAAGCGGGTTGTCGCCTTGCTGAGCCTGGCCGACATCATCTTCATACCGTCCTTGTCGGCCTCGAAGTTCAGGGCATTGTTGATGTGCAGGTCTCTTGCCACCTCCACGGCATCCTGATTGGCCCCGATGTAGGCGAAGGTCCAGCCCCTCTCGCGCTTTCCGGACACCAGCTCCTTGACCACCTTGCCGGAATACTCGTTGCTGGAGTTCTCCATTCCATCGGTGATGATAGTCACCAGCACGGGCTCGTCAGATTTGATACACTTGTCCAGATTGGTGATGGCAAGGCCCATCGCATCGTAGAGAGGTGTGCAGGAGCCGGGACGATACTCCTCCTGGCGGATGTCCTCGATCTTCTCCACCGGCACGCGATCGCGTACGGTCCTCACTCCTCTCACTCCGTGGCCCTCGAAGACCACGAGGCTGACATAGTAGTTGTTCTCGGGATTCGCTTTTTGAGCGTTCCTTACAGACTGGAAAGTCTCGTTCATAGCGGACACCGCCTGCCGCTGAATGCTTGACATAGACCCGCTTTCGTCGAGGATGATGAGATTGTAGATGTTCTTTGCTTCCATAATGTTTGATGTTTAAGTTGGCGCAAAGATATCCCCTTGCTCCCGCATTGCCGAATATCTGCAAGCCTTGCACATCGGCTACGACGCATATCCCGTTTTTTTCCTATCTTTGTACCAATAAGCGACCAATAAGGAATTGACAACGAAATCACATATGGGGCCCGTCGCGACATCTGCCTTTGTCGTGGCGAATATGATAGGGACCGGGGTGTTCACTTCCCTCGGGTTGCAACTGCTCACCACCACTAACCCGGTGTCCATCATAATCTTGTGGATGTTGGGCGGTCTTACGGCAGTCTGCGGAGCCCTATGCTACGGCGAACTCGGCGCCGCGATGCCACGCTCCGGAGGCGAATACCACTATTTGTCAGTAATCTACGGTCCAGCCACCGGATTCCTGTCCGGATGGGTTTCGCTGGTTGTGGGATTCGCGGCCCCGGTGGCGCTGTCCTGTATGGCAGTAGGCGAATACCTCGGGGCGGTGCTTCCTCTTTTGCAACCGAAGGTTATGCCTCTGGCGGTATTGGTTGGCATAACACTCATCCACTCGATCTCAGTCAAAGTCGGAACCGTCACACAGGTATTCCTCACGTCGCTGAAAGTTGTGCTCATCATCGCTTTCATCATCGCAGGTTTCCTTGTCCCCACCACCGAGGGCGCGGTCTTGACCTGTGCGGAAGGGTTGAGTTTTTCGGACATCCTCAGTCCAGGATTTGCAGTTGCCCTGATCTATGTTTACTACGCCTATACCGGCTGGAACGCGGCCGCATACATCGCCAGCGATTTGAAAAATCCGCAGAAGAACCTTCCTGTCATACTTTTGGCGAGCACTCTGACGGTGATGGTGCTGTACATTCTGCTGAACGTGATTTTTATGAAGTCGGCACCACTTGAAGAAATGGTAGGAGAGGTCGAAATCGGAGTAATCTGCGCATCCCACATATTCGGCGCGGGATTCAAGAGGTTTGTCGGAATCTTCATCGCGTTTATGCTCATCTCGAGCATAAGTTCAATGATTTTCATCGGTCCCCGCGTGGCGATGACTATGGGCGAAGACCATCCAAGTATGAAAGCGCTTTCGCGCAAAAGCAGCAGTGGCAACCCTCGTGTGGCACTGTGGGTCCAGTGCCTAATTAGCGCCGTGCTTATCTTGACGGATTCCTTCGAGCTGGTCACGAAATACACCGGTGTGCTGCTTTCCGTTTTCGGCCTGCTCGCCGTGGTCGGGGTCATAGTGCACCGCCGTAAATTTCCGTCTGCCCGGCGCCCGTACAGGACTTTTGCATATCCGCTCCCAATTATTGTGTTCAGCGTGGTAATCCTCTGGTCAATAGGTTATCTCGTCTATGAGGATTACGTCAATACTTATGTATTATGTACCCAGAGTTTTATGTGGATAACGGCGATGAGTGTCCTTACGCTTTTTGCCGGATATCTCATATACCTTATCGACCTGAAATTGATCAAAAGAAACAACCGCGATATAAAGAATGAATAAAAGATACAGTTTCCTTCAATTGCTTCTCACGGTTGTGTTCACGGTGGCGCTTCTGCTTAGTAACATTATAGTTAACAAGCAGATAAGCCTTCCTTTCGGGGCTTCTACCGTGGGGTCGGTAATCCTCTTTCCGCTGACTTACATTCTGTCCGATGTCTTTTCTGAAGTTTATGGTTACAGGTGGAGCCGTATTACCTGTTATATAGCTTTCAGCTTGAATATTTTTATGGCACTTGTTTTTGAACTGGTGCTGGCATTGCCGTTTCCTGACACTTTTACCGGCCAGAGCGCTTTCGAGGCAGTCCTGGGAAGCGTGCCGCGGATTACGGCGGCCTCGCTGATTGCCTATGTGGTGGGAGATTTCGCAAATGACAAGATATTTGCCCGGATGAAGGCGAGTCATCCCACTGAAAACAAAGGATTTGCTTTCAGGGCTATTGTATCCAGCATCTTCGGGGAATTAACAGACTGTATCGTGTTTCTTCCCCTGGCCTATGCAGGAATAATGTCTTTCACCACACTTGTGCAAATAGGTCTGGCTCAAGTAATTGTGAAAATTGCCTTCGAATTTGTACTTCTGCCTCTTACGACGGTTTTCACCCGTTTTGTGCAAAGGAAGGAATCGCAGCTTTAGTCAGCCTACTTCCTGGAGTACACGCATTTGCCGAGGAGGTAGGTCTGCTCGACTTTGGCGTCCTTGATTTCGGCGGTGTCGATTGTGAAGATGTCACGGTCGAGGACTACGAAATCCGCCCCCTTGCCGGCCGTGATGCTGCCGATCTCGCTCTCCGCGCCGAACTGCCTTGCGGCGTTGATTGTATAGGCGTCAACGCACTGGGCTACAGTAAGACACTGCTCGGGACGGTCGTTGAGGGACGGATCCTTGCCCTGATTGACGCAGGCCCAGATGTTGTTCATAGGATTCATTCCGTAGTCGCCCTTGCTTGCAGGACCGTCGCTGCCGAAAGTGAGGGTCACGCCGCCGTCAAGGATACTCTTGACAGGCATATCGTATTTCTTGAAGACTTCGGGGCCGAAGCTCTTTATGAAATTAGGGTCCTGGGCGAGCCATACCGGGGTTGTCTGGTAGAATACGTCCTTGTTGGCCGTGAACTTCGGAAGTGTTTTTTCGTTGAGCACCTGGCAGTGGGCGATTGTCTTTGTGCCCTGAATGTCGCCGAGACCCTCCATCACGTCGAGAACTTCATCGATTGCCTGATCGCCGATCGCGTGAATGTGGATATTGAAGCCCTCGGCTGCTACTTTCTGCGTGATGCGCAGGAGTTGTTCGGTAGGGAAGAGGCAGATGCCGCGGCCGGCCCTTCTGTATGGAGGGTTTGTGAACTGCCTGCCTTCTGACATATAGGCGGTTGCAACTTCGATTGTGCCGTCCTTGAATGCCTTGAAAGTGTTCGGGCGGACAAGGTCAGTGGTGTATCTTTCACGGAGCATTTTTGCGCGGGCAATGAAGTCCTCGTCCGTTTCGGTGCCGTTGTAGTAGATTGAAGCGAAGATTCTGAGGGTGTTGTCAGGAACCATCTGCGCGGCCTTAAGCGCGACCGAATCCGCTACCATCAGAGGACCTGCATCGTAGATTGAGGTGACACCCAGAGAGTTGTACAGCGCGGCCACTTTCGGCATTCCGGTCTTGACGTCGTTTTCATCTCTTGCTCCGAGGGCCTGGGCGGTCCAGTAGCACTGCGCGGTTTCGACGATTCGCCCGTTTGGATTGCCTTCGGCATCACGCTCGAAATAGCTTGCTCCAGGAGCGATGTCCTTGAAATTCTTGTCAACGCCCAGACTCTTCATCAGGGCGGAGTTGCACCAGCCTGTGTGGCCGTCGCAGGCCATCAGCAGCACCGGGCGGGAGCTTTCAATCTTGTCGAGTTCGCTCGCGAGGATATTGCAGTTCCAGCCCCAGCCGTTGCCCTGGATTACAGGGATATCGGGATTTGCCTCAACGAATTCGCGTATTCTCGCGAGAGTCTGCTCGTGAGACTCCTTCTCTTCGAGATGGAGGCTCGGCTTGCCGCTTCCCGCCAGTGACATTGCGAAATAGTGGCAGTGCGTGTCGCACATTCCCGGAAGGACTCTCTTGCCCTCGAGATCGACCTTCGCGGCCTTTTCGCTGGCAAGTGCCAGCGCGTCCTCGTCACTTCCGACGAAAGCTATCTTGTCGCCTTTCACGACGAAGGCGGAAGCTTCCGGCAGCGCGGCGTCAGCCGTGTAAACATTTGCATTGTAATAAACTGTGCAGACTTCCTCTTTTTTGCAGGAAGTGAGAAGTGCCAGCGCGGCCAGTGCCGCAAGCGCAAGGGTTTTGATAGTTTTCATCGGATTGATTCAATTTTTGTCAGAGATATTGAATATGCTTTAAAAAAACAATCTTCCCGCAATTCAATGCACAAGCACAAACACCGAGAGAAGCTGCCCGATTTCTTCCGAGTTCAGGCCACAGCGGAGCAGGTACCCAGCATTGCGGCGCTCCCAAGCTGCTAATATAGTCTTTTTTTCGGCTGAAAATACGTCGGGCTTTCATATCTTTGTAGCTTAATCTGAAAATCTATGAGACTTCCTTTTCTTGTCGTAAGCACATTTCTGACGGCCCTTCTTATGGGGCTGATGCCGCCCGAGCCCGCGCCTGAGCCCGAGCCCGACTACAAGGCCTACTTCAATGAAGTGCGCAGAGAAATCGCCTCTCCGCAGTACTTCGGCCGGAATTATTACGCTGACGGCGACGTGCGCGCGGCTATGTATATCATCGACAAGGCACGCCGGATAAAGGACCTCGAACCTCACGGCCGTGACTCCAAGGGTGATGCCGTGGCGGTCACCGAATCCCGCTGCGAGCTCCAGCCGGGAGATTACGGAAGGCATAGAAACTATAAGGGTTTCTCCCGCCGCAAGCCCTATCTGCAGAATTTCACCCACCCCCACAACGCCATCGACGGCGATCTCGCCCTGACAGTTGACGGCCGCCCGCTGGCCCCGCTCACGGATTTCGCTCCCAAGAGCACGACCTGCGCCGCCCGCGGCACATTCCCGCTGGTGGAATTTCCGAAGGATAAATACACTTCCCGCGAGGCTTTCGCAGAATGTCTCGAGAGCGGCCTTTTCGAAGGCGCTTTCGCTCTGATAGACAATTCCCTTCTTGGCAAGATCCCGGGAGGGGCGCGCCAGCTCTACTGGGACGCCTTCCGACGCCTCGATCCCGGCAAGGTTGCAGGGCTTCTGATTTCGCAGAAGTATGTCCGGTTCGGATCGTTTCCCTCCGGCTTCGAGACATCTGTTCCCGTCCTGTGCGTCCGCGAAAGTGCTCTCGGTGAAAATCCCCGGTCAATCGAAGTCGCCGTCGACGCCCATCTTATCGACCGGCTCGATTCTCACAATATAGTAGCCTATCTTCCCGGAACGGACAGTGGCGCCGGAGACATCGCCCTCATAGCTCATTACGACCACCACGGCATCGTGGGCCGCGACAACGTGTTCTGCGGGGCGAACGACAACGCCTCTTCTTGCGCTATGCTCCTTGCCCTTGCAAAATATTTCAGCCTCCACCGCCCCGCGTGCGGCATCCAGCTGATCTGGGTTGACAAGGAGGAGAGCGACCTTCTGGGCTCCGCCTACTACAGCGAAAATCCTTGTATGGACCTTGGGAGGATAAGGTTTCTGATCAATCTGGAGCAGACTGCCGACAACGGCAATTCATTGTGGTGCGGCGGCAACGCAGAAGGCAAGGAAGAGCTTGACAGGATTTTGGCGCTGAACGACGAAAACGCCCCCTATGAGCCTTTCAAAGTCACGCGGATAGGCTTCGGCAGCAATTCAGACCACTACTCGTTCGGCCTGAAAGGAGTCCCCGTCTGCTATCTCGCCACCGTCGGCGATTCGAACAATCTTTATTACCACACCCCGCAGGACACCTTCGCCAACACCTGGGACGACAACTTCGACCGCCTCTTCCGCCTGATTGTCAGATACGTGGAAGAGCACGACTAGGTGCGGGCGGGTCAGCGGAGGAAGGTCTCCACGCAATTCACCTTCCGCGCTGAGGTGCCACATAAGGCATATAATGGGCATTGGGACGGACGCTGAGGCCAAATTGCCCCGCCTTCCGTGCTATAACGCCCCGCAGCGCGCTGTAGTGGCAAGCCGCGCGGAAGGTGAATTGCGGGAAGGCCTTCCGAGTGCGCGCCGTAGCCGTGTGGATTGTGCTTGCTATTGAAAAATTCGTAATTTTGCAAAAGTTGTCGCGACGCGGATTAAAGCAATATACGATGGCTGGGAAATACAATTCGGATTCATACGTGATAGACTGTTCCGAGCGGATGATCGGGGCAATCCGCCATTATGGGGTGATACCTTTCTTCAAAGGCATCGCTCCTGGATGGTCGATTGAAGAACTTACTGCACCCGGTTGCTGGTTCGCTGAAAGCGAGGAGTTTGGCTCGACGCTCGGCCCTTGGGACTGGAAGATAGACTGCGTCAGGGAAGGTGACATAGCTTATGGCAAGTTCCTCGGCGGCAAGGCAGCTTTCGCGACGGTGGATTACTATCGTCACCTGATGAACTTCCGCCGCTCGCTGCCGCGGTACCGTATGGCTTTGGGGGAGGCTTTTGAGGCCGTGACGGCAAGCGACAAGTTGATGAAGGCGCTTTCGCCCATAGCCCTTTCCGCCATAACGGAAGCCGGCGCTCTCGAAGGACACGACATACGCATCGTCTGCGCGGCCAAAGCTCCTCATATTGCATTGAAAAAGAGCTTGATGGATTCCGTTTTGCAGTTTCTGCAGATGGGCACCTGGTCGGTAATCGGAGATTTCAGGCGTCTCTACCGTGGGCCGAATCTCTCGTACAGCGGCTGGCAAAGAGCATCCAACACCACTCCCGACGCACTGTTCGGAGGCGCCTCCACCCGTGAAGATGAAATGCCCGACTGGGCGCGCAGCATTGTTCAGGCCGAAAGCACTCTCCCTGCACCCGATTGCTCCAGCGAAGAGTCAAGACAATTCCTCATCTCCCATATTATGCAAATTGCTCCGGCCGCCGACAGAAAGAAGATTGAAAAACTCATTTAACATCCATTCGCCTTCCGTAGCAATTGCCATTTTAAAGTACTCAGTGACAGGTAACTGCGGAAGGTGAGGCCAAATTGCCCCGCCTTCCGTGCTATAACGCCCCGCAGCGCACTGTAGTGGCAGCCGCGCGGAAGGTGAATTGCGGGAAGATGGTTTGCGGGCGGGTCAGCGGCGGATGAGGCCGGTGCGGGAGAGGAAGATGAGGGAGACAAGGACGGTGAGCAGTTCGACCGCAGGCATCGCCAGCCACAGGCCGCTCTCGCCCAGCAGTGACGGCAGCAGAGGGAACATCAAGACAGGCAGCAGGATGCCGCGCAAGGACATAAGCAGGGTGGAGCGCAAGTTGTCCTCGATGCTCTGGAAATATCCGATGGCGGAGGTGTTGAAGCCGACCAGGGCGAAGCCGAGGGCGAAGAGCGGCAGACCGCGTGTGGCGTAGCCGAAACTGTCGGTGGTCCTTTCAAGGAAGAGCGAAATCACCTGCGGAGAGAAGAACCACATCAAGGCTGTGACCGCCAGCGCGAAAACCACTGAAATCTCCACTCCGTAGCGGAATGTTCCGTTTACGCGGTCGGTCTGATGCTTGCCGAAGTTGAAGCTGATTATGGGCTGGGCGGAGGAGGAAACGGCGTAGAAGACGTTGTAGACTACAGGGTAGAGGTAGCATATCACGCTGAAGGCGGCAATGCCCGCGTCGCCGAGGTGTTTGCCGAAGGCAAGGTTGCCGCAGAGGGCCATCACCGACATTGCGAATTCCCCGATGAAGCCCGAGAGGCCGACTTTTATCATATAGCCTATGTTGCGCAGCATCAGGCGCATACTGGTGGTGGAGAACTTTATCGGGTAGAACCTGAGCTTGTCTGCAGGCCCGATGAAATACCAAAGTGACATACAGGCTCCGATGCCCGTGCCGATGTCTGTCGCCAGCGCGGCGCCCTTCAGGCCCCAGCCGAGAGGGAAGATGAACACGTAGTCCAGAATCATATTCAGCACGGCCGGCACAATGGCGCAGTACATCGCGTAGCGCGGAGACCCGTCGAGCCTGATGGCGAATTCGCCCACTATCTGGAGCATTATGAGAATGCAGGTCGGGACGAACCAGAAAAGGTATTCGCGGGCTATGGGAAGCAGATCTTCGGAAGTGCCCAGGAGCTTCAGTATGGAGTCGGGGAAGAGATAGAGCACGAGGGAAAAGAGCAGCGAGAGTACGGTGGCCGCCACAAGGCCCTGAGTGATGTTGATGCGGGCGGTCTTGACATTGTCGTGCGAGAGGTGGATTGCTGCCACCACGCTGCTTCCTATGCCGAACATCATTCCGATGCCGGTTATGAACATCATCACAGGCGAGACAAGATTGACTCCCGCAAGCCCGTCCGGACCCACTCCGTGACCTACGAAGATGCCGTCCGTCAGCACGAACGCCACGTTGAAAAGCATTCCGAGCAGGGTGGGGAAGAAGATGGAACGGAAAAGCTTGTGGACCTCCACTTTACCGAAGTCGATACTGTCTCTGTTGTCGAACTCTTTTTTCATGGCCGCAAAGGTACTAAATTTTGAAGTAGCGATAAATTTTAGTAAATTTGTAGGTTATAAATAAAAATATATGAAGAAAGGGATATTCGCAGCGGTTTTGTCGCTTCTTGTGATGTCGTTTGCAGCAGAGGCTCAGAATTCTTTTGGATTTTCATACATCCCCGGGCTGAACGTGAAGGGCTCCCACGCGATAGGCGTGGAGTACCGCCACGATTTTCCGGGAATGACCACGATAGACGTGCGCGGCTATTACCGAACCAATTACGGCGGCTCTGATTTTGAGGGCCTTTACGAATGGAATTTCCCTATTTTCGACTTCCTTAAGGCTTATGCCGGGGCGGGCACGCATTTCGGTCCGATCCCGGACAGCACAAGCTCGAGGGACAATGTGATGGGATACGGATTCTCCGCGGCTGCGGGCGCTCAGTACGAGTTCCCGACAATCCCGCTTGCCATCTCCCTTGACTGGAATCCGCAGGTTACCTGGAAAACTTCATACACCGGCGCGACGTTCGACTTGGGTCGCCCGGCGGTCGCAGTCAAATTCACTTTCTAAGAGCGCCGGTGAAAATCGTAGTAGACGACAAAATTCCTTTCATAAAAGGAGTCTTCGAGCCTTACGCGAAGGTTCTGTACCTTCCCGGAAGAGAGATTTCGGCTCTCGACGTGAGGGATGCGGACGCCCTTGTGGTAAGAACCCGCACCAAGTGTAATCGCGCTCTTCTGGAGGGCTCCAGCGTTAAGGCAATCGCTTCGGCTACAATCGGTTACGACCATATAGACACGGCCTGGTGCCGGGGCGCCGGCATAGAGTGGAGCAACGCTCCGGGCTGCAACAGCGGCAGCGTGCAGCAGTACGTCGCCTGTGCGCTCGAGTGGCTCTCCCGAAAGCACGCTTTCGCCCTCGGCGGAATGACTCTCGGCATAGTGGGCGTCGGCCACGTGGGCTCGAAAGTGGCCGCCGTGGGAAGGCATTTCGGGATGAAAGTCCTTCTGTGCGACCCTCCGCGGCGGCGGGCGGAAGGCCCCGAAGGTTTCGCCTCCCTTGACAGAATAATCAGCGACGCCGACATAATAACGCTTCACGTGCCCCTGACAAAATCAGGCCCCGACGCGACCGAGCATCTTTTCGATGCCGGGCGGCTGGCGATGCTGAAAAAAAGCCAGTGGCTTATAAACTCCTCCCGCGGAGAAGTTGTTGAAGGTGAAGCGCTTAAAACAGTTTTAAAGGATGGCGGCATCGCCGGCGCCGTGCTCGACGTCTGGGAGGGCGAGCCCGACATAGATCGGGAGCTTCTGGGACTTGTCGATCTGGGAACTCCGCATATTGCGGGCTACAGCCTCGACGGCAAGGCCGCCGGCACGCGGGCCGCGGTGCGCTTCACGGCGAAGGTCCTGGGCCTGCCTCTGGCGGACTGGGAGCCTGGAGAGCTTCCTGCCTCGGAAAAGCCTTTCTACGACATAGAGGCCGACAGCGCCGCGCTGAAGGCTTCCCCTTCTTCTTTCGAGAGTCTGAGAGGAAATTATCCCGTGCGCCGCGAGACGCCGGGCCTATTCGACGTATAGCATAAGGCCCTTCAGGTATTCTCCTTCCGGGTGGAAAATGTTGACGGAGTGGTCGGCCGGCTGGTTGAGGCGGTCGAGGATGCGCACGTGGCGGCCCACTTGCGCCGCGGCGCTGAATACCGCCAATGCGAAGGCCTGACGGTCAACAACTTGAGAGCAGCTGAACGTAAAGATTATGCCCCCCGGCGCAACGGCGCTGATAGCGGCGGCATTGAGCCTCTGGTATGCCCTGAGGGCATTGCTCAGAGCCCCTCTGTGCTTGGCGAATGCCGGCGGATCGACAATCATAAGGTCGTATTTGTCTTTCGGAGCCTGCTTTATGAAATCTATTGCGTCGCAGCAGAATTCTTCGTGCCGCGAGAGGGGAAAATTGAGTTCGAGGTTTTTTGTCGTCATCTCGACTGCCTTTGCCGAGCTGTCCACCGAATCCACGCTTAAAGCGCCTCCTGCGAGGGCATATACGGAGAAACCTCCGGTGTAGCAGAAAAGGTTGAGCACCGTGCGGCCGGCGGCGTAGCGCTCGACTCTCGCGCGATTTTCCCTCTGGTCGAGGAAGAAGCCGGTCTTCTGGCCCGTCTCCCAATCGACTATGAATTTGTGGCCGTTCTCCAGAACATAGCCGCAGCCTTCCGCCGCGGGGCCGTAGAGGTAGCCGTCCTGCAGGTCCAGACCGGCCTTGAACGGGGCGGTGCCGGAACTTTTGTCATAGACGGCGCGAAGGCCGGAGCCGTATATCTTTTGCAGAGCCTTGACGATATTTTCTCTGGAGCGGAACATCCCGACGGAGTGGGCCTGAAGCACGCAAGTGCCGTCGTACCAGTCTATTATGAGGCCGGGAAGGCCGTCGCCTTCGCCGTGTACGAGGCGGTAGCAGTTTGTCTGGCCGCCTTCCCTGGCAAGGCCGAGGCTGCGCCTCATCTCGAGGCAGGAAGCGAGCTTTTGCTCCCAGAAGTCGGGGAGAAGGGCGGGGGAGTCGAAACTCAGCACCCTTACCGAGATGCTGCCGATCTGCCAATGGCCGCAGGCCAGAAATGAGCCGTCGGCGGCATATACGTCAACTATGTCGCCTTCTGCCGGATTTCCTTCCACCGACGCGACGGCGCCGGAAAATATCCAGGGGTGGAAACGCCTGACAGACTCGTCGCGGCCTTTCTTGAGGTGTACCTTAATCATTGTCTCTCTTTACTTGTGGCGAGGCGAGCAGCGCCTTGTACATCTTGAGACATATCCAGGCGTCGGTGGCGGCATACTGCTGCTGGGCAGGCGAGAGTTCGGCCGCCTCCCAATTTGAGCACTGCTGGGCCTTGGACACCTTGAGCCCCAGGATTATGGCGGCCATCTTCCTGACGCTCTTGTCTTTTATGCCGTAGTTGTCGCCGAACTGCTGAAGGTCCATAAACCTTCCGGCCTGGAAGCGGTTGTAGTGCTGCAGGCCGTGGATGTCGTCCAGCACGGCGGCGCCTATTTTAGTTATGTGAGGGTCGGCCATTATGGCGGCCAGGTCGTCCGGGATGCCGAGGGAGTGGAGCCTGAAGAGGAAGGCTTCCGTTTCGCTGGAGAGCTGCAGGAGGGCGGTGTGGCAGCGCGGCTGGTGGGGCTGGAACACGGGTTTGGTCTCCGTGTCGAAGCCTATGAAACGCTGCTCGGCAAGATGCTTGACAGCCCTGTCGTATTCTTCGCCCCTTTCTGTGATCACGGTGATGCGACCCGGGAAGACCGCAAGCTCAAGCGGCTCTATTTCTTCAGGTTTGATGCTTTCTTGGTACATTACTGGAGTGCGGGGGCTATGAGCTCGTAGGTGTAGGGGAGAAGTTTCTTGATTCTCTCGAGATTGTTGCTGTCTATGTTCTCCTTTGAGAAAGGCACCTGCTTGGTGGTGACGTCTTCGGTGCCGCTCTCGCGGCCGTACTTGAATTCGTAGGTCAGGTGTCCGTCTTCTGTAAGGTATTTGTCGTCAAGGTTTTCGCTAGGTACTGAGATGTAGCCTTCAACCTTCTGCGGAGTTATTCTGTGGGCAAGATTGTCGTCGGCCCTGAGGGTGTTGTAGCACTCGATTGCCGTATAGACGGCAGGGTCCACGAAGATTATATCGTCGGCGAGAAGATTTCTGTAAGGGAACGAGCCCTCGCTCTTGTAGGTCCTCAGCTCTTCCACGGTCTGCTTGAGGGTCTCGAGCAGGAACGGATAGTGTGTGCAGCCGAGGATTATGGCGCGGATAGGGGCGGTGCTGCCGCTCGCGCGGTGGCGCTCCACGAGGGAGACGAGGTTGAAGCGCGCGTAGTTGACGGCGCTGTTGAGCTGGAGGTCGGAGTATCTTCCGTCAGGACCGCGGCGGGCGAGCATCCGGTTGCCGCTGAAGTCGAAGTTGTAGGCCTTGAGCAGGTCGAGCTTTATGCTGTTGTCCGCATCGCCGATCTTCGGGCCGCGGTAGGTGCTGCGCACGGCCAGGGCCATAGGGTTGACGTAGTCCGGTTCGCTGTCCACAGCCTCCGCGAAGCCGTAGCCGCTCTGGCTGACGACGTCCACCTGGGCGGATATGCCTCTTGCCGCAAGTTCCTCTTTGATAGTCCTTTCATATGCTCCGGAGGCGATTGTGCCGGGCGTCGCGAGGACTCCGATGGCCATAGGGTCGTCACCGTCCTTTACGCCGAGCATATCGAGGGTCGCCTTCGAGCCGGCGTTGATAACGCCGATGACCTTTACGCCGCTGCCGCTCTGTTCGAGCATCGACTGGATGGACTTGAGACCGTAGGCGGTCGCGGTGTTGCAGGCGATTATGAGGATTTTGACGCGCGGCTTCACGCCTGAAGGGGTCTCTTCGAAGGCGTCTTTGTAGTAGTTGTCATCCAGGAGGAATATGGCGTCCTTGACCGCGAGCTCCCTCAGGTAGTCGCTCTTGCCCTCGGCGTCATAGTTGCCGTACGGCATATTTGCCTGGTCGGCGAGATAGATGAAGTGCTCGCCGGCGAAGTCGATTATTTCATCTTTCCCGTCAGCGCCGGTTATGTTGTCGAAACGGTCGAGGGAAAGTATCTTTTCGAGCACCGTCAGTCCGCCCGTGCCTGAGTCGAACACGCCTATAGGCAGTTTCTTCATCTCGGAAGGGTATTCGTCAAAGCCGACGTAAAAATTTGATGCAGTGTCTTTTATGGCTTTGTCGATAATGGGGATGTTGACGGAGTTGCCGGCATAGTTGTTCTTACAGCCTGAAAATACGAACGCTGAAAGCGCCAGGAAGGCGGCCGCAAGCAACGGAGCAAAAACTTTCTTCATATTTGGTGTCCTCGTTTTAATTCGCCAACAAAATTACGCGAATTATTTCAATATGTATGTCCTTTTTTGTTACTTTTGCAAGATAAATGGAAAAATTATGAAAAAGAGCATCCTTTTCGCCCTGCTTCTCATTCCTGTACTCGGAATGGCGCAAAGCAACAGTGTACAGCAGTACATAAACAATAAAATGAAAACCTTCCCCGAGATGCAGAACGCAATCGTCGGCATCCTCGCGGTGGACAAGGACGACAACGTAATAGCCCAGTGGAACCCTGATATGCCTATGCTGACCGCCTCCACGATGAAGACCATCACCACAGGCCTCGGCTTCGAAATCCTCGGCCCGGACTACAAATTCTCCACCCGCATCGCCTATGACGGCAAAATCGAGAACGGCGTGCTCTGCGGCAACCTCTACATCGTCGGCGGCGCCGACCCTACCCTCGGCAGCCGTGACACCATCGCCTTCAGCATCGACTCCATCTTCGGAATCTGGGTGAAGGCAGTCAAGGACGCCGGCATCCGCCGCATAGACGGCTCGGTCATCGGCGACGACCGCTTCTTCGAGGATGAAAACATCCCTGCAAGCTGGTCATACGGCAATATCGGCTACGACTACGGCAGCGGCACGACAGGCCTCAACTTCGGCGAGAACCTCTCATATTTCAGAGTGGCTCCGGGCGAGATGGTGGGCGACCCTGTAAGCATCACCGCCCTCGGCCCTGACAACGGACAGATGAAATACTACACCGGCAAGGTCACCACAGGCGCTCCGAAGACCGGCGACAACACCGAATACTACGCCTCCTGCATCGAGAAATGCGGTGAGTTCGTCGGCACCTACGGCGTGGACCGCCGCATCGACACTCTCGCCTGCTCGAACAAATACGGTCCTCTGACCTGCGCGAACCAGTTCTACAAGTTCCTCAAAGACAATGGAATATATGTAAAAGGCTATACAGACGCCGAGTCCTTCTCCGAAGTTTTCTCCCTCACGGACCAGAAAGACCTGACCTACATCTGCGAGACATTCTCTCCTGAGCTGCGCCGCATCGTGAAGGTGACCAACACCATAAGCAACAACTTCTTCGCCGAGACAATCTACAAGACCGTCGGCAAGACCCTCATCGAAAGGGAAACAGGCGTTCCTTGCTACGGCGTCACCTACTGGAAGGCTGACCGCGCGATCAAGAAATACTTCAAGGACCGCGGCATCGACATCACAGGCTACACCCAGGACGACGGCAGCGGCCTTTCACGCCAGAACTACATCTCTCCTCGCTTCTTCACCCGCTTCTACAAGATGATGACCTCCTGCAAGGATTTCGAGGAGTATATGCATACATTCCCGGGCCCGGGCCGTCCCGGCACGCTGCAGTCAGTTTTGAGGGACGCCGACCCTAAGGTGAAGGCTACAATCTATGCCAAGAGCGGTTCGCTCGGCAGCGTGCGCTGCTACGCCGGCTACGTGGATTCAAAGCGCGGCCTCGTGCGTTTCGCAATCCTGACGAACAACTACGCCTGCCCTACAAGCACCGTCCAGCCTCGCATCGAAGGCTTCCTCGAGGCCCTCGGCACATATTGCAACAGATAACACAAACAAAAAACTTTTAAATAAAAACTATGCTCACATTATCAAAAAAGGCTCAGGCAATGCCTGCATCGCCAATCAGAAAACTCGTCCCTTTCGCTGATGCAGCAAAGAAGAGAGGAGTGAAAGTATATCACCTCAACATCGGTCAGCCGGACATCGAATCTCCGAAGGAGGCTCTCGAGGCTGTAAAGAAGAACAAACTCAAAGTAGTCGAGTACGCCAAGTCAGGCGGCGTGGATTCTCTGCGCGAGGGTCTGTCAGGCTACTACAAAAACATCGGCATCAACGTCGAGGCTTCTGACATCATCATCACAAACGGCGGCTCCGAGGCACTCCAGATCGCTCTCTCAGCTACTTGCGACCCTACAGACGAGGTTATCGTATTCGAGCCTTTCTACACGAACTACAACGCATTCGCTCTCCAGAACGACGTAAAGCTCGTTCCTGTCACCACAAAGATCGAAGACGGTTTCGCACTTCCTCCAATGAGCGAAGTCGAGAAGAAGATCACAAAGAAGACCAAAGGCGTCATCATCTGCAACCCTGGCAACCCTACCGGATGCCTCTACAGCAAGGAATCCCTCCTCGAACTTGGTGAAATCGCAAAGAAATACGGCCTCTATATCTTCGCTGACGAAGTTTACCGCGAGTTCTGCTACACAGACGCTCCTCACTTCTCCTGCATGCATATCCCTGGCCTTGAGGACAACGTTATCCTCCTTGACTCAGTGTCAAAGCGTTACAGCCTCTGCGGCGCACGTATCGGCTATCTCGTGACCAAGAACAAAGAAGTAAGCGCAGCCGTAATGAAATTCGCTATGGCACGTCTCTGCTCTCCTTCATACGGCCAGATCGCAGCTGAAGGCGCTCTCGACGCTCCTGCATCATACTTCAAGGCTGTCCGCGACGAATATATCCACCGTCGTGACGTCCTCATCGACGGTCTCCAGAAGATCGACGGCGTAATCTGCCCTAAGCCTATGGGCGCATTCTACGCTGCCGCAGAACTTCCTGTGGACGACGCCGAGACTTTCGCAAAATGGCTCCTCGAAGAGTTCAACTACAACGGCGAGACCGTTATGGTCGCTCCTATGGGCGGCTTCTACGCAACTCCTGGCAAGGGCAAGAACCAGATCCGTATGGCATACGTGCTCAAGGAAAGAGACCTCAAGCACGCTATCGTTTGCCTCAAGAAGGCTCTGGAAGTTTATCCTGGCCGCGTAGAGACCAAGAAAGCTCCTGCAAAGCGCTGCTGCTGCAAGAAGAAATAATCAGAATTCGGCAGGCCGCATAGAGTCTCCGTGATCCTCCACGAGGGCACGGAGCCAGCGGTCCCGATATTTAGGCCATACAGGCATCTTTGGAATGAAGGCTCCTTCTCCGTTATCGGTGAAGGAGCCGTCTTCGTTCTGCACCTTCACGTTGCCGTCCATATATTTGACGAGCAGATATTCGCCCATCTTCGTCCAGCTGTCGAAAAGATACTGCGAGCGGGCGCTGCACCAGCGGGTGAGAAGTTCCCTGGCCTGAGGCGCGTTGCCGGCCTTGAGCATTTCCTGCGCGGAGCGGTCGATCTCTTCTACGAGCTGCAGGTTTTCGTTTTCGTAGTTGTCTATGAATTTGCGCATTTCGCCCTCGCATCTGTCATAGAAGAGGTATGCGAAGTGGGTGACGCGGTTGAAGAGCCAGAAGGCTGAGGTAGGGCTGTACTCTGTCATATGGCCGTTGCCCTCGGCAAAGCAGTGCGGGACCTCTTTTATGGTGGTGTAGATAGGGGTGAGGGCGCTTGTGGCGGCATCGTCGACGCCGAACCAGCAAACTCCGCCGATTTCGTCAGGGAGCCATCCGCGGCTCTGGCAGACATACCAGAAGCCGGTCTGCTGGGTCGCTATCGGACGTTCGAATTCGTAGGATACGCTGTCAACTTCGAAGCTTATAGGTCTCCAGCGGTACGGGCAGCGGAACGGTCCGGCGCCGATGTCTTCCCTTATGTCCATAGGGGTGTCTTCGTAGTGGTCACGCATCATATCGGCAACATCCTTGACCGAGAGTTTGCGCTCCGGTTTGATGAAAAGCGGCATCTGGCCGATTTCGGGTTTGTAGCCCATCGCGAAGTCGATGTATTTGTCGGCGTCGAAGTTCGCTCCGCCAAGTTTGCGATAGATTGCCCAGGTACGGCTTTCGCAGCCTCTGAGGCTGTCCCAGTGGAGCGGGCTGTAGGCGTCGCGGAAGCTGAACTGCTCGTCGGGTCCGTCGAAATAGCCCATTTCACGTGCGAAGCTGATCACGTCCTTGGAGTAGAGGCAGTTCTCGGGGTCGTCGAGGGGGAAGGTGGTGATGCGGCTGCAGTTGGCGTGGGCGCAGATCATTCCGTCGGGCACTCTTCTGGCGACCCATACGCCGCCGGTGCGGCCTTCGCCCTTGCCCACGAGTTCCATTATCCAGCATTCGTCTTTGTCGGCTATCGAGAATGTTTCGCCTTCGTCGGAGTAGCCCCATCCCTGAAGCATCTGGTCAATTACACTGATTGCCTCGCGGGCTGTCTTGGCTCTTTGGAGCGTTATATATATAAGTGCGCCGTAGCCGACCGTGGCTTTGGGGTTTGCCAGTTCTTCGCGGCCGCCGAAGGTGGTTTCGCAGATTATGAGCTGATGCTCGTTCATATTGCCGACGGTCTGGTAGGTGTGTGTGACTTGCGGGATCTGTCCACCGTAGCGGCCGCTGTCCCAATTATATACGTCCATCATCGAGCCTTGCGGCCAGTCTGCGGCCTTCTTGAAGTAGAGTTCGCCGTAAAGCTGGTGGGAGTCAGCGGCATAGGAGATCAGGCAGGACCCGTCCGCCGAAGCGCCTTTTGTTACAATTATGTTGGTGCACGCATCCGCGATAGTCGCTCCGCACAGCCCCGCCGCCAGAGCAATAACAAACAATATCCGTTTCATACCACAAATATAACAAAAAAATCTACGCTGAGCTCCGGCAGCGGCAGTATGCCCCTCCTGACAGGCTGTGATGAGGGGAAATGCCTGCCCGGCGGGGCATACTGTCGCTTATAACGCTGATACGCCGCGATACGCTGGTATTTATGACGCGGAGTTAAAGACGCCGCGAAGTTGGGACACACTACGGGTCTCCAGCGTGTCTGGAACTGAGGTTTTCTTCCCTTTGAGACACGCTTAGGCACCTTGGCGTGTCTCAGTTTGGCTAGGCGTAGCTGGGATACTGCCGCATTATGACGCTTTTCGCTGCGAAAGCCTTCGGCGGGGAGGAATGTTCCGGCCCAAGGGCGGGCGGAGATGAGGTGAAATGCCCGCCCCTGGGCCGGAACATTCCCCTCCGCCTGCAGCTTTCCCGCCGTAGGGATCCGGCCGCCAAAGTCGCTGGCAAGAGGGTGGCTTTGGTAATCCTGTGGTCGCGGTGGTTGCTGACGACAGTTCAAAATAAGGCCCTCGCTTGCAACCGCCCCGCTCAGAGCACCCTGGAGGCGATGTCCTTGCCAGCGACTTTGGCGGGCAAACTGCGATTATAACACCGTGGGCGGAAGGGATATCCCCTCATACCCCGGGCTGTAACGTTGTAAGAAAAATTTGCGGTGAAAAATAAAATGATTATCTTTGCATCCCTAAAAGATTGATTAGAAAATCGTTAAGCTAGTGATTAAGAGATAGTTAAAGGTCTATCCGCTTACGGTTGTAAATTTTTAATAATTTATTTATGTACGCAATTGTTGATATTGCAGGACAGCAATTCAAAGTTGAAGCAGGCAAGCAGATCTTCGTAAACCGTCAGGCTGCGGAGGTTGGCGACGCGCTCAGCTTCGACAAAGTGTTACTTCTCGACAATGAGGGTGATGTTAAAGTAGGTGCTCCTTACGTAGACGGTTCAGCTGTAAAGGCTACCGTTATCGAGCACTGCAAAGCTGACAAAGTAATCGTATTCAAGAAGAAGCGCCGCAAGGGCTATCAGAAGAAGAACGGTCACCGTCAGTATCTTACCAAAATCCAAATTGAAGAAATCGCTTAATTTAAAACGTTTAGACTATGGCTCACAAGAAAGGTGTAGGTAGTTCAAAGAACGGCCGTGAATCACAAAGCAAACGCCTCGGCGTAAAATTGTTCGGTGGTCAGGTTGCCAAAGCTGGCAACATCCTCGTCCGCCAGAGAGGAACTGTACACTATCCAGGTGAAAATGTCGGAATGGGCAAAGACCATACTCTTTTCGCTTTGATCGATGGTGTTGTAACCTTCAAGAAGAAATTCGGTGACAAATCCTATGTCTCCGTACTTCCTTTCCCGAAGGCAGAAGCATAATAAAGAATTGCTATTGACAAAAGAGAGTTGTCCGCGTAAGACAACTCTTTTTTTTTGTATATTTGCACCGCTCAAAAAATAAAAGAAAATGTTGACACTGAAACTTCTTCGCGAAGATCCTGAATTTGTGATCGAGCGCCTGAAAGTCAAGAACTTCGACGCAAAGGAAATCGTTTATCAAGTAATCGAAATAGACAGGCAGCGCCGCGCCCTGCAGACAGAGCTCGACTCGTGCCTCGCGCAGCAGAAGGTGAAGGCCTCGCAAATCGGCTCTCTGATGAAGGAAGGAAAGAAGGCTGAGGCGGAAGGGGCAAAGGCTGAAGTCTCGTCACTGAAGGAAAATTCAAAGAAGCTCGAAGAGCAGCTCTCCGAGAAGGAGGCCGAGCAGCAGAAACTCGTCGTCCTGCTTCCGAACCTCCCTTGCGCCCAGGTACCTTGCGGCAAGAGTGCGGAAGACAACGTGGTGGTCAAGCTGGTGGACACCGTTCCGGACCTTGGCGAGAATCCTCTCCCGCACTGGGAACTGGTCAAGAATCTCGACATAATAGACTTCGACCTCGGCGTGAAGCTCACCGGAGCAGGCTTCCCTGTCTATAAAGGCAAGGGAGCGCGCATCCAGAGAGCCCTCATCTCATATTTCCTCGAGAAGAACACCGCCGCAGGCTACACCGAATACCAGCCGCCATATATGGTGAACGCAGACTCAGGCTTCGGCACAGGCCAGCTTCCGGACAAGGAAGGCCAGATGTACTTCGCTCCGCTCGACGGCTTCTATATGATTCCGACTGCCGAGGTGCCTGTAACCAACATCTACCGCGACGTCATCCTCAAGAAAGAAGACTTCCCTGTGAAGATGACAGCCTACACTCCGTGCTGGCGCCGCGAGGCTGGCTCCTACGGAAAGGATGTCCGCGGCCTCAACCGCCTGCACCAGTTCGACAAGGTCGAAATCGTGCGCCTCGAGCTTCCTGAAAATTCATACAAGGCTCTGGACGAGATGGTTGCCCACGTGGAAAGCATCGTTAAGGAACTAGGCCTCCCATACCGCATCCTGCGCCTTTGCGGCGGCGATATGAGCTTCACTTCCGCCATAACGTACGACTTCGAAGTCTTCTCCGCAGCCCAGCAGCGCTGGCTCGAGGTGAGCTCCGTCTCCAACTTCGAATCCTATCAGGCAAACCGCTTGAAGCTCCGCTACAAAGATGAAAACGGCAAGACCCAGCTCGCGCACACCCTCAACGGCAGCTCGCTGGCCCTCCCTCGCATCCTTGCGGCGATAATTGAAAATTACCAGACCGCGGACGGCAAGATCGTTGTCCCTCAGGTCCTTCGCAAATACACCGGCTTCGACGTCATCGACTGACATTCGGATGACAGAAAAGCAGAGAATAATATTGGGAATCGACCCCGGAACCAACATCCTTGGTTACGGGGTTATTCTCGTTGACCGCAAAAGCGTCCACTACGTGGATATGGGAGTGCTGGACCTGCGCAAGGAGAAGGACCATTTCCTCAAACTCAAGAAGATTTTCGACGAGGTGGGGCGGCTTATGGACCGCTATGCGCCTGACGACCTGGCAATCGAGGCTCCCTTCTACGGCAAGAATCCGCAGGTGATGCTCAAGCTCGGCAGGGCGCAGGGCTCAGCAATAGCTGCGGCTCTCCAGAGGCAGATTCCTGTCTTCGAATATGCTCCGCGAAAGGTCAAGATGGCCATAACAGGCCGCGGCGACGCCTCGAAGGAGCAGGTCAAGCTCCTGACGGAGAAGACTTTGAAGACGACTATGGACAACAAGTACCTCGACGCCTCCGACGCTCTTGCAATAGCGATGTGCCACTTTTACCAGCTGACAAGCCCGCTTGCCGATCTTAGCGCCTCGACCTCTTGGGAGGCCTTCGCAAAGGCCCATCCCGGCAGGGTGAGCGAAGGCTCCAAAAAGTGACGCCCGGATTAAACTTTTGCGGCACGGCGCCGTCTAAAAGCCGGAATTTTTTGAAAAAACGAAAAACTGAATGAATAAAAAACTTTTCTTTCTTTTCACCTGCCTGGCCTTTGCATTTGCCGGCGTGACAAACGCCTATGCGCAGAGCAGCACTCTTAAAATAAGACTTGTCGACAACAAGACCGGAGAAGGCGTGGAATATGCCACGATCTCCCTTACAAAAGCCGGTGAAACAACAGTTTACAAATATGCCCAGACCGACGGCGACGGAAAGGTTTCGATCGCGGGCCTGCCGGCGGGCAAATACAAGATTCAGGGCATCCTCCTGGGCTATGAGACATACGAGCAGGAGATAACTCTCCCGAAGGACGCCGACCTCGGCACAAAGCGTATGAAAGTGCAGGCAGAATTCCTTGAGGGCGCAATGGTTTCCGACGTCGGAAACCCGATTATCGTCAAGAAAGACACCATCGAGCACAACGTCTCCCTTATGAAGATGTCGGACAACGACGTCCTCGAAGACCTTCTCAAGAGGCTTCCGGGAGTGGAGGTCGGAACCGATGGCTCGATTACGGCTAATGGCAAGACTATCAGTAAGATACAGGTAGAAGGCAAAGAGTTCTTCCTTGACGACCCGACCCTTGCCAGCAAGAACCTTCCGGCAAAGATAATCGAGAAGGTGAGGGTAGTGGAGAAGAAGTCAGACCAGGCTCAGTTCACCGGCATCGATGACGGCGAAGAGGAGACAGTCCTCGACCTCGGCATCAAGAAGGGTATGATGAACGGCTGGATGGGCAACTTCAGCGCCGGCGGCGGACTTGACGTCAGAAACGCCGCTGCAGACGGCTCCAAGCAGGACAACGACTTCCGCTATCAGGCCTCCGGTATGACTGCAAACTTCACCGAAAGCCGTCAGCTGGCCGTCATCGGCAACGCCAACAACACGAACAACCGCGGCTTCAACGATATGATGGCCTCGACGATGGGCGGAATGAGAGGCGGCGGAATGCGAGGCGGCAACGCCGGCATATCAAATTCATATATGCTTGGCCTCAACGGCGGCGTGACGACAGACAACAAGTCCGAGATAATGGGCAACGTGATGGGCAACGGCAACCGCAAGTACGTGGAGGAGGAATCATACCGCACGACAATGCTCTCCGACGGTTCCAGCCTCTATGCCATAAACAAGAGCCAGAACACCAACTGGACATATGGTGTCAGGGCCGGCGGCAGGGCGGACATAAAGGTGACGGACAATACATCCTTCATCTTCGAGCCTAACTTCAACTACGGCTGGGGCAAGTTCGACGAGAACGAAACTTTCTCTACCGACAAGACCTGGGCCGACGGCAGCGAGCAGAAAGTCAACGACGGATACAGTCTTTCAACCGGCAACAGCACCTCCCTCAGCGGCAACGGCCGCCTGATGTGGCGCCAGAAACTCGGCAAGCAGGGCCGCACCCTCTCCGTGAATGCCCGTTACTCCATATCCCGCAACAAGATAGACGGTCTGAACCAGTCAGAAACAAATGCATACGATGATCCTGACGCAAGCGGAAAGCAGGACTTCACCAGCACGATAATTGACCAGAAGTACAACACGACTTCAAAGAGTGACGGCATCAACGCACGATTGGCCTATACAGAGCCTCTGGGCAAGGGCTTCTATCTGGAGGCCAACTACCGTATCAACTTCCAGAAGAACACCTCCGTCAAGGAGACCTTCGACAAGGACGCCGCCGGCAGCTACACCGTCAAGGATCAGACCTATTCAAGCGACGTGACAAACCGCAGCACAAACCAGACCTTCGGCTTGAGCTTCAAGTATCAGAAGAGCAAGATGAACTTCACCCTCGGCGCGAACGGCCATCTCAACAAACAGTACAATCTCACAGAGTCGGGCGGCGCGACAAGAGACATCACCCTCAATCGTTTCTACTGGGCTCCGAACGGCCGCATAGATTTCAACTTCTCAGACTACAAGATGTTGAGAATCAACTACCGCGGCTCCACGACGCAGCCTACCATCAACCAGTTGATGCCTGTTCCGGACAACTCCAATCCGCAGAGGCAGACCCTCGGAAATATGAGCCTCAACCCGTCGTTCAAGCACGACCTGAGGATGATGTACCGCGGCACCAATATGGAAAATTACGGCTCCATCCACGCCGAACTCAACGGCACCTACAACAGCCACAGCATCGTGAACGCCACCTGGACGGACGACGCCGGAGTTCAGTACACGGTGCCTGTAAACTATGACAAGCCTACATATTCGGCCAGCGGAATGCTGATGTTCAATTCTCCGATAGCAAAGAGCAAGTTCTCCATAATGTCCTTCACAAGACTGAGTTACAACAACGGCGTTTCCTTCGCGGGGGACGAGGCGGCCGATATCGACCCGACCGACAGCGATTCGTATCTCAATATGGACAATTATATCTCCAATATGTATCAGAATGTCTCGGCTTCCGAAAATCTGAGACTTACATATCGCAACGACATCTGGGAGTTCTCCCTCAACGGAGGCACCAACTACTCTCAGGCTTTCTATGAGATTTCGAGCAAGAATGTGGCTGCAACCTGGCGAAGCAACATCGGAGCCAACATAATCCTCAACCACGACATCATCAGCTTCTCTACAGACGCCCGCTATACCTTCTATAAAGGATACGCCTCCGGCTACAACGACCCTACGCTCGTATGGAACCTCGAAGTGAGCAAGCAGATCTTCAAGAACAGGATGACCGTAGCTCTGAAGGCTTATGACCTTCTCGACCAGTCGAAGAACACATCCCGTACGACCACAGACAACTACGTGCTCGACACGAAAAACAACACTCTCGGCCGTTACATAATGCTGACTCTGACCTACCGCTTCGGCACATTCGGCAAGAGAGGCGAGAGAGGCGGCGGCCCGATGGGCGGTGGTCCGGGAATGGGCGGCGGCCCGATGGGCGGTGGCCCGGGAATGGGCGGCGGCCCGATGGGAGGCCCCGGCAGAATGCGCTAGGAATCCTCTTCCTCAAGCTCCCGCACGAGGGCGTACTTGCGCCACTTTTCAATCAGTGCGGTCATATCCTCCGGCAGCTGGCTGCTTAGGAGGATTTGCTTTTTTGTGCGCGGATGCACGAAGCCCAGCGTCTTGGCGTGCAGGGCGTGGCGCGGCAGAAGCTTGAAGCAGTTGTCGATGAACTGCTTGTATTTTGTGTAGATTGTGCCTTTGAGAATCTGGTCTCCGCCGTAGCGGTCGTCGTTGAAGAGGGGATGGCCGATGTAGTTCATATGCACCCTTATCTGGTGCGTGCGGCCTGTCTCGAGGATACATTCCACCAAAGTGACGTAACCAAAGCGCTCCAGCACGCGGAAGTGCGTGACGGCTCTTTTGCCCTGCGAGCCGTCGGGGAAGACGCGGAACTTCATACGGTCGTTCGGGTCGCGGCCGATGTTGCCCTCTATTGTGCCTTCGTCTTCCTGGATGTTGCCCCAGACGAGGGCGATGTATTTGCGCTGGATCGTATGGTAGAAGAACTGCTTGGCAAGGTCGAGCTGCGCTTCGTCGTTTTTGGCGACCACCAGAAGGCCGGAGGTGTTCATATCGATGCGGTGCACGAGGATGCCCATACGTTCGTCGCCTTCGTCGGCGGCCTGCTTGAGGCCGAGATGGTAGGCCAGGGCGTTTATGAGCGTGCCGGAGAAGTGGCCGTGGCCGGGGTGCACCACAAGCCCGGCGGGCTTGTTGACGACCAGAAGGTCGTCGTCTTCATAGACGATGTCGAGGGGAATGGGCTCCGGAGCGACTTCGAATCCGTGACGCTGGTAGGGCATCACTATCGTGATGACGTCCAGAGGCTTGACTTTGTAATTGGCCTTGACGACCTTGCCGTCCACGCGCACGTAGCCGGCTTCGATCGCCAGCTGCACCCTGTGGCGCGAGGTCTGCACCATATGGTCTGTGATGTATTTGTCTATGCGAAGAAGGCTCTGGCCCTTGTCGACGTCGAAGCGGAAATGCTCGAACATCTGCTGCTCTTCATCTTCGCAGGAGACCTCCTCGTCCGGCTCCCTGTCCCTGTCTTCAATCATAGCCTGCCTTCCGTCTGAGATTCTTCGCCTGTCTGCTCGTCCGGCTCGGCTGCCTGCCGCTCGGCTTCCTTTTGCGCGCTGAAGAGTTTTGCCTGGCTCATAGTCAGATAGATATCTACATTTGCACCCATAAGATACGGGGCGCTGCTGCTGGAGTAGGGGCTCTGCTTGTAGACGACGGCGCTGAGGCTGTCTTCCCAGCTGCTGACGGTCTCGTCGTATGTGACCTTGCCCACGTTGAGGGAGTTGTCGAGTATGTTTTCGCGGGCTATGGCGAGGGTGTAGCCCAGAAGGTACGGTACGTATGTGAAGCTGTCGGCAGGATCCCTTCCCAGCAGGAGGTCTATGGCGCTTTCATACTCCACTTCGTCTCCGGGCGCTACCTTGCGACCTCTGCAGGACTGCGAGAGGACGCTGTTTGTGGCGATGTCTTCCTGATAGGATATGCGGCCTACCGAGAGACCTTTCGTGGCAAGGTCCTGGATTGCCTGACGGAGCGAAAGCCCCACTAGGTCAGGCATTTGGACTGTCTTTGCCTGGGTAGCGTTTATGGTGAGCTTTATGCGGCGGCCCTTCTTCACTTTGCTGCCGGCCGCAGGATTCTGCGAGAACACGGCGCCCCTTGGCAGGCGGCTGAGGAAGACAGAGTCGGTCACTTCCACGCGGATGTCGTTTTTGCGGGCCGTGTAGCGGGCCTCGACCATATCCATTCCGCTGAAATCGGGCACCGCTATCTCCTTGTTGTGGCGCGTGGCGATCTTGAGCAGGAGGCTTGTTGCCAGCACAAGCGCAAATATCAGGACGGCAGCTTTTACAAGATTGCTGACGATCCACTTGTAGCTTTTCATTTTTTCGTTCATAGGTGCAAATTTATAAAAAAATGAGTCCGCTTCGACGGCGGACTCATTTTTTTCCTTATGACGCGTATCGATTACCAGAGGTCTTCTGAAGATACTGTCAGTTTCTTGCGGCCGTGACGGCGGCGTGCTGCAAGGACGCGACGTCCGTTAGGAGTGGACATTCTTTCACGGAAACCGTGTTTGTGGCGTCTTTTGAGCTGTGATGGTTGGAATGTGCGTTTCATCGTTATTTATTTTTAGATTTTTCAAATTTTTGGGAGTGCAAAGGTAATGATTTTCCGTCAAGTTGCAAATTTTATTGGGATATAATCACAATCTTTTTCTCCAGAAACCACTCTTCGGGGAACCAGCGGGAAATGTCGAAGGAGAATATTTTGCCCTCGTCGAGGTGATGGCGTCTGACGCTGCGGGCGATTTCGTCGCTCAGGTCTCCGCCTTTGAGATAGATTATGGAGTTGGTGAATTTGCCCTTGACCCAAGGGTAGAAAGCTTCCAGATCCGCCACTGCGCGGGAGACGACGTAGTTGAATCCGCCCTCCAGACTTTCGGCCCGAGAGTTGACGCAGGTGACGTTTTCAAGGCCGAGCGCCCCGGCTACGGCAGAAGCCACCTTGACCTTCTTGCCTATGCTGTCGCAAAGGGTAAAACTGCAAGAGGGAAACATTATGGCAAGCGGAATGCCGGGGAAGCCTCCGCCCGTGCCAAGGTCCAGGATCCGGGACCCCGCAGGGAAATCGACCACCTTGCTGATTGCCAGGGAGTGAAGCACGTGATGCTCGTAGAAATTGTCCATATCCTTTCGGGATATGACGTTTATTTTCGAATTCCAGTCGGCATAGAGAGGCCCCAGAGCCGCAAAAAGCTCCTTCTGCTTCTCCGACAGGAGAGGGAAGTGTTTACACAGATTTTCCATCGTCGTTCTTTCTGGCGGCCTCCATAAGCATCTTGCGGGCCCTGTTTATCCTTGTCTTGACCGTGCCGAGGCTCAGGTCGAGGGCTGCGGCAATGTCTTCATAGGCGTAGTCTTTGATGAATCTCAGTTCCGCGACCTTGCTGTAGGTCTCGGGCAGGTTCTTTATATTTTCGATTATGCTCTTGACGGCCTGGTTGAGGATCAGCTGCTCTTCGGGAGAGTCCGCTCCGGCCACTTTCAGGGCGTCGTCCTCCGTATTGATGGAGACCGCCACGATGGACGACCGGGTGCGGCGAAGGTGGTCTATGGCCTCGTTGCGGGCGATGTTGAAGAGCCAGGTGGAGAAGGCATACCTCGGGTCGTATTTCTCGATGTTGAGAAACGCTTTCTCGTATGTCCTCTGACAGATGTCCTCCGCATCTTCAAGCACGGTCACGTACTTGAGGATGTGGGCTATCAGTGCCTGACGGTACTGATTGAAGCTTTCCTCAATGCGCTTCTCTCCAGTTTTTGCCATAGCCGCATTCGGCGAGGAGAGGCACGCTGAGGGTGCAGACGCTCTCCATCTCCTCCTTTACAAGTTCAACAATAGTTTCAAGTTCGCCCGGGGCCACGTCCAGCACAAGCTCGTCGTGGACCTGAAGCACCATCTTGCTGCGCAGGCCTTCCCGCCGCAGGCGCTTCCAGACGCTGTTCATAGCAAGTTTTATTATGTCGGCCGCGCTGCCCTGAACGGGGGCGTTGATGGCGTTGCGCCGGGCAAGGCCGCGGACCGTGGCGTTTTTCGAATTGATGTCGGGCAGATACCGCTTGCGGGCGAAGATCGTCTCCACGCAGCCTTTCTCTTCGGCCGACGCAACGACATTGTCCATATATTCGCGGATCTTCGGATAGCTGCGGAAATACTCCTCTATGAACTCTTTGGCCTCGCCGCGGGGGATTCCCATACGCTGGGAGAGCCCGAAAGCGGAAATGCCGTAGATTATGCCGAAATTGGCCACCTTGGCGTGGCGCCTCTGCTCGGAGGTGACATCTTCCTGCGCAACCTTGAATATGCGGGCGGCGGTGGAGCGGTGCACGTCCGCGCCTTCAAGGAAACCCTCCACCATACCTTCGTCGCCGCTCAGGTGGGCCATTATGCGCAGCTCTATCTGGGAGTAGTCGGCCGAGACGATGTAGCCGTCGGGGTCGCTCGGCACGAAGGCCTCTCTTATTTTCATTCCGCGCTCCGTGCGGATAGGGATGTTCTGCAGATTAGGCCTTACGCTGCTCAGGCGGCCGGTGGCGGTCAGAGTCTGGTTGAAGGTGGTGTGGACCTTTCCCGTCTCTGGATTTACAAGAAGCGGGAACGGCTCTATGTAGGTCGAGAGAAGCTTCTTTATTGCTCTGTATTCCAATATTTTGCCGACTATTGGGTGGCGGTCGGCGATGGCTTCGAGGGTCTCTTCGTCGGTGTGCCAGTTTTCGCCTCGTCCCTTCTTTGCCTTCGGATCTAGCTTCAGCTTTTCGAAGAGCACGACGCCTACCTGGCGCGGGGAGGAGAGGTTCAGAGTCGGCTCGCCTGCCATTTCGCGGACTTCGGCCTCGATTGTCGAGAGTTCGGCCGAAAGCTCGCGTCCGAAGGCCTCCAGACGGTGGCAATCGATGCGGACGCCGGTGCGCTCCATATCGGCAAGTACCGATATCAGAGGCATTTCCATATTGAAATAGAGGTCTTTCAGATGCTGGCTTTCAAGTTCCCCGCTGAGGCTTTTCTCGATACGGTCGGCGGCTATGCATTCGCGCGCGGCGCGGCTGTGGTCGGCTGCGGGCTGCGTCTGGACCTCCGGCTGGCTGAAGAGGTCGAACGCCTGAGGCTCGCCGGGGGCGGTCTGCTGCGGGGCGTCTCCCAGCGAGAGATCGGCGCCCAGATATGTGTCCGCAAGGACCTCTATCTTGTGCGTGCGCTCGGGGTTTATGAGGTAGTGCATCAGTTCGGTGTCGAGCACGGTGCCCTCGAATATGAGGCCTTTCAGGCCGTGGCCCACCTTTATTATCGAAGGGTCTGCGGCTATGCGCGCGGCCTCTTCGCGGGAGATGACCGCATACAGGGTGCCGCTGGAGACGATGTACTCGCTTCCGTCCTGCCTGAGGGCGGCTCTACCGGCGGAGCGGACGGCCTTTTCGACAGTGTCAGGGTCGGAGAGGCTGCATTCTATGGCGTTTTTCGGCGTGCAGGCGGCCTGTGCTCCACAGGGGAGGATGCTCCGCAGGGAGTTGAACTCATAGTGGTCGAAAAGCCTGCCTATGGCCTCGCCGTCGGGCTCCTTCAGCAGAAGGGCGTCCGGGGTGAAGTCTATGTCCACGTCGGTGCGGATCGTCACCAGCGTCTTGCTCAGGGCAAGGTGCGGCAGGGCCTCGCGGAAGGCCGCGGCCTGCTTTGGCGGCAGTTCGTCCAGATGGGCCTCTATGTTCTCGAGGCTGCCGTATTTGCCGACCAGCTTGCGGGCGCCTACTTCGCCTACGCCGGAGACTCCCTTGACGTTGTCGGAGGCGTCGCCCCAGATGGCGAGTATGTCGATTATTTGCCTTGGGTCGCTGATGCCGTAGCGCTCGCAGACGGCCAGTTTCGAGACCGTTTCGCTCTCGGCGCCGCTTTTGCCGGGCTTGAACTGGAATATGTTGTCGTCTATTATCTGGCCGAGGTCTTTGTCGGGCGTTACCATATAGACCTGAAAATCAGGGGAGGCCAGGCGCTTGGCGACTGTGCCGATGACGTCGTCGGCCTCGAAGCCGGGCTTCATCAGCACGGGGATGCGCAGGGCCTGCGCAATTTCGCACAGAGGCTCGAGCGAGGCGCGGATGAGTTCCGGCGTTTCGGCTCTCGTGCCTTTGTACTCCGGGTCCAGTTCGTGCCTGAAGGTCTTTGCCGGAGGGTCGAACATTATCGCAAGATGCGTCGGCTGCTCTTTCGCGATGAGTTCGAGCAGATATTTGGTGAAGCCGAAAAGGATTGAAGTGTCTTCTCCCTTGGAGTTTATCATAGGCCTGCGCAGGAATGCATAGTACATTCTGAATATCAAAGCGTGGCCGTCGATGAGGAAGAGCTTTTTCATATCTTGCAAAAGTAGCAAATTTATTATATTTGCAGGCTAAAATTTAAAAATATGAATCTTCATTTCAGTCTGCAGGAGATTGCGAGCGCCTTTCTTGTGCTTTTCGCAATCATCGACATAACCGGATCCATTCCGCTTATAATCGAGCTCAAGCGCAAGGGAGCGGTGATAAAGCCTCTTAAGGTGGCGATACTCTCGTTTCTGGTGCTCCTGGCGTTTATGTACGGCGGCGAGGGTCTGCTCTCGATCTTCAACGTTGATATCCACGCTTTTGCCGTGGCCGGCGCGCTGATTCTCTTCATCTACGGACTTGAGATGACCTTCGGCCTGCACATCGCCAACGACAACGACGGCCCGAAGGAGGCCGCCTCGATAGTGCCGCTGGTCTTTCCGCTGATTGCCGGCGCAGGCTCGCTTACAACCCTTGTTTCAATGAGGGCCGAGTTCCGTCAGGAAAATATAATCGTGGCCGTGTTTCTCAATATGGTCATCGCGTTCTTCGTGCTGAAATATCTCGACAAATTCGAGAAAATCGTCGGGCCTAGCCTGATATATGTGCTGCGCAAGATATTCGGAGTGATTCTGCTTGCAATCTCCATCAAGCTCTTCGCTTCGAACGTGGCAACCCTGTTCTGAAAAATGTTTTAAAGTATAGATAAAATGAGAAAGAAAATCGTAGCCGGCAACTGGAAGATGAACACCACCGTTGCCGAAGGCGTCGAGCTCGCACGGGGCATCGTCGCAAAAATCAATGAGGTACCTTCAAACGTGCAGCTTATAACCGCCACTCCGTTTACGCACCTTGTGCCTGTTTATGACATTATAAAGGATTCAGGCATAGCGCTTTCCGCGCAGAACTGCTCTAACGAGTCGAAGGGTGCCTTCACGGGCGAGATTTCGGCCGCTATGCTCAAGAGCGCCGGCTGCCAGTACACGATTCTCGGCCACTCCGAGTGCCGCGAGTATATGGACGAAACTTCCCGCATTCTTGTCCAGAAGATGAATCGCGCTTTCGAATATGGTCTGAAGGTCATTTTCTGCTGCGGCGAGAAGCTGGACGACCGCAAGAGCGGACGCTATGCCGACGTCGTGATCTCTCAGATAGAGAAGGTTGTCTTCAAATTCCCGGAGGAGATGATGGCCAACATCATTATCGCATATGAGCCTATCTGGGCAATCGGCACCGGCATCACCGCAACTGCCGAGCAGGCTCAGGAGATTCACGCTCTGATCCGCGCCGCGGTAGCTGAAGAGTACAACAAGCACGTGGCTGAAAATATGACGATTCTCTACGGAGGAAGCTGCAAGCCTTCAAACGCAAAGCAGCTCTTCGCCTGCCCGGACATCGACGGCGGCCTCATCGGCGGCGCCTCTCTCAAGGCCGACGACTTTGTCGCAATCGCCAAGTGCTTCTGATAGGGAATTATATGCGAGCCCACCTTTAGGGGTGGAAGACCATATCAACGCTACGGTCGTGGCTTTCAACGGGGATGTCACTGAACATCTGGCAGTTGAAGGCCACGCCTGCTTTAGGGCAGCGCAGGCGGGGGAGCAGGCGGTCGTAGAAGCCTTTGCCGCGGCCGAGGCGATGGCCTTCGGCGTCGAAGGCTACGCCGGGGATTATCGCAAAGTCGATTTCCAGGGGATCTATGTCGCGGGCGTCGGGGCAGGGCTCCATAATGCCGCGGTAGCCTTCCCGCATCTTTGCGGGGTCGTATTCTTTCAGGACAAGGCTGTCTCCGACGACAAGTGGCAGGACTATCTGCTTGACGCCGTGCCACTTGCGGATGAATTCCGCGGTCGGGACTTCGTCGGGGAGGGAGTGGTAGAGCAGCACGCGGCCCGCTGCCTTGAACGCTTCGCAGCGCTCGACCGACGCCCAGAGCCCTGTGACGTCTTCCGCTGTTTTGTGCGCTTTTACGTATGCTCTCAATTCGCGTTTGTCCATAGTGCAAAGTTAGAAAAAATTTGTATCTTTGCCGTCACTTGACGCGGGCGTGTTGTAATTGGTAGCCAAGCCAGACTTAGGATCTGGTGCCTAGTGCGTATGGGTTCGAGTCCCTTCGCCCGCACTTATTTATGATTGGAGGAGCGTACCCCTCCAAACCTCCCTGACAATTCGCGGAAAAATCAGTCACAAGGCCCGTATTCTTCAGGCTCGGGCTCGCTGAGGTATTGGCTGCGGGAGTGTGTAAGGGGTGAATATCCGCTCACAAACGTGAGAGCGGAGTTTACAATGTCTATCTCAAGCGCGTCCTCTATTCGTGCTATCGTTTCCAGAGTCATATTTGAACTTCCTTTAAGCAGATTGGAGACATATTGTTGCGTGCAGCCCATACGCTCAGAGAGCATCTTCTGGGTGATGCCCTGCTCATCCATTGCCTGCATTGTTCTCATCGTTATGAATCTGGCGTACTTCAGCCAGCGCTCATTGTCCTTGCGCCACTGCGCATTCTCCTTCCACTTTGAAGGAGTTGCACTTTCGTGCTGTTTCAGATATTCAATTGCTTCGCTCATTTTCTATATAGTCTTCAAGTCCATCCTTGTCATACACTCCGTTGTCTATAAATAGATTCCTTACCAGTTCGAGTTTGGCAAGCTCCGCAAGCGTGTGCTTTCGCTCTGACATTGTGGCGGTAAGTTTTATCGCACCTCCTGTTACAACATAAGTGCCTTCTTCAACCTTGATTGCGTAAATCCGGAGCCAGGATGGGCGTTTGTACATCCCGTCATGCGAGAACAATTCATCGAAACAATTATCCTCTTTCCCGTCATATCTTACGGCCCACAATCTTCCATCTTCAAGAATTTTGTCGAATGTCATATATTATCTTTTTGCAAAGATAATAACAATATTTGAGTTGTACAATAAGAATATTGTTTTTTTATCTATAGAATGCCAATGCGATTATCTTCTCGAAGTCTTCGCCAAAATGCCTTCATTGCCTTATTAATTCTTTGGGAATTGAACGGATTTTTTTAGTATCTTTGCTAAATATGCCACACAATAATATGTACCAAAACAAAAAATAGTCTTATGGATTTATCTGTCAAAATCGGAAATCTGGTTCTGCCGAGCCCCATCGTCGCCGCCAGCTGCTCGCTCACAATCATACCAAGAAGCTGTTTCGCCTATGAGAAAGCGGGTGCGGGAGCAATCGTGATGAAGTCGATATTTCAGGAAGAAATCATCGCGGAAAGCGATTCATCTGAATTCTTCTCCCCGTGGCTGGAGCAGGACTACCTGGACAAGTATTGCGACATGATAAGAGAAATAAAGAAGGTCTGCACCATCCCGGTGTTAGCCAGCGTCAGCTGCGTGAATGCGGAAGGCTGGCCTGCATATGCCCGGAATCTTCAGCAGGCCGGCGCCGACGCCCTCGAACTGAACGTGATGACGCTGGAGAGCGCGCCGGACTATGATTACGGCAAGATGGAACGCAATCACGTGGAAATTCTCAAGGCTGTAAGGGACGTGGTCGACATTCCGGTTGTCATAAAGGTCGGAAACTGCCTGACAAACGCTGTAAGGCTCTCAGCCTCCCTGTACGAGGAGGGAGCGGCGGCTGTCGTGCTCTTCAACAAAATGTGCCCTGTGGACATTAATGTAGAAGACATCTGCTACAAAATGGGGCAGGTGATGACCGGCTCCACCGAAATTTACAACGTGATGCGCTGGACCGCCCTCTCTGCGGCGGGCGTACCGCAATTGCCTGTTATGGCGTCAGGTGGCATATGCGACGGCGAGGCTCTGATAAAAGTGCTCCTTTCCGGCGCCACCGTCGGCCAGGTATGTTCTCCGTTGTACACCCAGGGAGAAAGCGCCATCAGCCAGATGCACGAATACCTCATATCCTGGATGGAGAGCCACGGCTACTCCAGCCCCTCCGAATTCATCGGCCTGCTGAACGCCGCCAGCCACGAAGGCGCCGCCAGGTTCGAAAGAATCCAGTTCGTTAAAAACATTTCCAAGGCAAAGAGCCTTAAAATCTAAAGAAATTCCTTAACTTTGTTCGATTTCTTCCGCCTCCTTTTTAGGGGGGGGTAAATACTTGATAACCAATTATTTATAGTATTATGACGAAAAACCTGGAGGGTCTCTCCGACGAACAGCTGGAACTCAAGTTAGAGAAGAGCAAACTTCGCGAGGAAATGTTGCTTTATGTTCTAGACAACAATCCGAGCACAAGCAAATTCTTCGATTATATCGGAAAAAGAATCATTGAACTGTATGGCTGCGACCAAGTCATTTTCTTTGACAAGAGCGGCGAAAAATATATAATCAACACCCCCGGTACAGAAGCGGTTCCGGAGAGTCTGTGCTCGCAGTGCGCGTTTGAAAGATGCCGAGGCAACGAAAGGTACGGCAAAGACGGCATCATAGTTATGGAAGATTGCTCCAAGGGCTATATGGGACAGAGAGTCCATCCGAAATGCCCGGTCAAGTCTTCTCTCATCCAGCAGGTTTTCGCAGACCGGGAGCTGGTGGGCTGGCTGAACGTGAACTATCTGAAGGAATTCAGGAAGTTTACAGACAGAGATGTCGAACTAATGAAGACCATTTCGGCATATTTCGGACTGCTTCTGGAAAGGATAGACGCGAAAAAGGCCGAGCAGGACAGGATAGAAAAGGAGTTTTCAGAGAGCAAATACAGGAGAGACCGGGAAATCATCGAGGTCCTCGCGTCGGAATACTCATCCGTTTACTATATCGAGCTCACCACCGACGGTCTGACCCCTTATACGATGAATGCCGAGACGAAATCCGAATTCGGCCAGATCTTCAACAGCGGAATCAGCTATTCGGAGGCGTTCAAGATGTATGTGGACAAATTGATCTACTCGGGCGACAAGCAGATGATGCTCAGAGCCGGTTCAATAGAAAACATAAAGAAGGAACTTCGCGCCAAAAAGACATTCATCACCCGATACCGTTCTTCCAACGGCAAGTATTCCGAGATGAAATTCGTCAAAGTGGGCGGAGAATACGACGCCCCTATGGCAGTGGCTCTCGGATTTGCGGAAAAGGACAAAGAAATCCGCGAGGCCCTGCGCATAGAAGAAGAGAAACGGCGCAACACTGAAATCATCGAAATCCTGGCGTCAGAATATTCATCAGTGTACTATATCGACCTTGCCACCGACGGTCTGAATCCCTATACGATGAACGCCGAGATAGAGTCCGAGTTCGGTCAGATCTTCAACTCCGGCATCACTTATTCCGAGGCTTTCAGGCTGTATGTAAACCGACTCATATTCCCCGAAGACAAGCAGATGATGCTGGGAGCCGGTTCCATCGACAACATCAAGAAGGAGCTCAGAAACAAAAAGACTTTCCTCACCCAGTACCGTTCCTCCGACGGAAAGTACTCGGAAATGAAGTTCGTCAAGGTGGGCGGTGAATTCGACGAGCCCAAGGCAGTCGCTCTGGGCTTTGCGGAAAAAGACGCGCAGATCCGCCGCGATCAGGAGATCGAGCAGGAACGCCAGCGAAACTTCGACATCATCGAGATTCTTGCTTCCGAGTACACTTCCGTGTATTATATAGACCTGACGACCGACGGTCTGAACCCCTACACGATGAACGAAGAGACCGAAACGTCGTTCGGTTCCGTGTTCCGCAGCGGCATCACGTATTCCGAGGCTTTCCGCCTGTATGTAGACAAGCTCGTGCTTGCGGAAGACAAGCCAATGATGCTCCGGGCCGGCTCTATCGGCAACATAATGAAGGAACTTCGCACAAAGAAGACCTTCCTTACCACATACCGCAACTCGGAGGGCCACTATTCTGAGATGAAGTTCGTGAAGGTGGGCAACGAAGACGGAATCCCTACTGCCGTGGCCCTCGGCTTCGCGGACAAGGACGCCGAGCTCCGCGCCCGTCAGGAGGAGGAAACCAAGCTCAAGCGGAATATAGAAATCATCGAAATCCTCGCCTCTGAGTACACTTCCGTTTACTACATCGACCTCACCACCGACGAGCTCGATACATACACGATGAACGAGCAGACGGAAACCGAGTTCGGTAATATCTTCCGAAGCGGTATCCATTACAGCGAGGCCTTCAAGATGTATGTGGACACCCTTGTATATCCGGAAGACCGTGCCAAGATGCTCAAGGCCGGTTCCATATACAACATCCTCATCGAACTGAGCACAAAGAAAACGTTCATCACCACCTACCGCAACTCCGAAGGCCACTATTCCGAGATGAAGTTCGTAAAGGTGGGGGACGAGGAGAACCCGCAATCCGTGGCTCTGGGCTTTGCGGACAAAGACGAAGAAATACGCGCGGAAATGGAGCGCCAGCAGGCCGCGGAGCGAGATATGGCCGTGATTTCCGGTCTGTCCGACGACTTCGGATGCGTTGTCTATGCTTCATATGACGAAGGCTTCGCCGAACACCACTACCGTTTCGACCCGATGTTCGAGAAGCACATCCCCGGCTGGTCTTCAATACATAACTTCGGAGAGCGCCTGCAGAGGCTGACGGAAACCATTATGCATCCCGACGACCGCAAGGCATTTCTGGAAGCTACCAAAACGGAGGTTGTCCGCGAAGCCGTGAACAGGGACAACGTCTATTTCGTGAACTTCAGAACCCTTGTAGATCATGAAGTGACGTACTATCAGGCCAAGTTCGTGAAGGATGAAAGTTCTAAAAACCACGTGATAGCGGGCTTCCACAACGTGGATGTCGAAACTAAGAGGGAAATGGAAGCTCTGGACAAGGCCAAGACCGCGAGCCAGGCCAAGACAGATTTCCTCTTCAATATGTCCCACGATATCCGGACCCCGATGAACGCCATCATCGGCTTCACGGACATGGCCCTGAACAACGCTGGAAACGAGGAAAAGGTCAAGGATTGTCTTGACAAGGTGAAAATTTCCGGCAAGATGCTCCTCTCGCTGATAAACGATATCCTGGATATGAGCCGTATCGAGAGCGGGAAAGTGCGTCTCAACGAAGAAAAGGCGCATATAGACGATTTCTTCGCCAGCCTCGAGTCGGTGATTTACGGCGCCAAGGTGCAAAAAGACATCGACGTGACATTTGAAATCAACGATATCGCCGACAACTATGTCTATATGGACCGGCCGCGTCTGGAGAGGATTCTTATGAATCTCCTGTCCAATGCGGTAAAGTATACGCCGCACGGCGGAAAGGTCAGTGCGCGCCTGTCCCAGACAAGTGAAGGTAAAAACGGTTTCGGCGTCTACAGTTTCGAGGTGGAGGACAACGGCATAGGAATGAGCGAGGAATTCCAGAAGCATATGTGGGAGGAATTCTCCCGCGAGGAGACCTCGACGGTCAGCGGCATCCAGGGCACAGGACTTGGGCTTTCCCTTGCCCGCAAGCTCACAGTCCTGATGGGAGGCGAGATCTCCTGCCGAAGCAAGCAGGGAGAAGGTTCCACCTTTATCGTCACAGTTCCGCTACGTTTGTGCGAACATCAGGAAGGAGAAGACGGCTTTGAAGAGCAGAATGACATCCAGGAATTGGATTTAAGCGGCAAGAAGGCCCTTCTGGTAGAGGACAACGAACTCAACCGCGAGATTGCCGTAGCCATCCTCGAGACTTGCGGGCTGGAAATCGAGACCGCGGAAAATGGAAGGGAGGCTCTGGCCTCCGTGATGTCTCACGATCCGCTGTATTACGACTTCGTTCTGATGGACATTCAGATGCCTGTGATGGACGGCTATGAGGCCACGCGCGAAATCCGCAAGCAGGTGCCGAGCCTGAAGGCCCCGATCATTGCCCTGTCTGCAAACGCCTTCGAGGAAGACAAGAAAAAGAGCCTCGAGTCCGGGATGGACGACCACATTGCAAAGCCTATCGACGTTGGCGAACTGATGACGACGCTTGCCAAGTTCCTCTAAGAGAAACTGGCTTTTTCGGCGGGAGTTACGACGCAAATATGCTTTGCACTGCGGTTTTCTGTCGTAACTCGCAATCCTGGAAAATTCAGTCGCAAGGCCCGTATTCTTCAGGCTCGGGCTCGCTGAGGTATTGGCTGCGATTTTCGCCGATGTCGTACCCTGATACAAAGGCGGATGTCCCTATGCCGAAAAGCTGGATGTCAAGTGTGGATTCGAGTTTTGCAATTGTCTCGAGCGTAAGGTTCTCTTTGCCCTTCAGTAGTAATGAAACATATTGCTGAGTGCATCCAACCTTTGCCGCAAGTCCTGCCTGTGTCAGACCCAACTCCTTCATCCGTGAGCGGACTTTTAGTGCAATCTGCATGGAGTATTTAATCCAACACCAATTTTCGCGATGCTCTGTTGCCTCCTGTATCCATACTGAAGCAGAATCGCTTTTGTGAGATTTGATTATGTCAATTGTTCGTGTCATTTGCTATCTCTTTTAGTCCTTCTATATCTGCAGCTCCCTGCTCTATCAAGTAATTTCTTACCTGTTCCATTTTTGCAAGTTCCCGAAGTGTGTGTGCTCTCTCTGTCATTTTGTGAGTAAGTTTGATTGCCCCTCCAGTAATCAGGTAGGAGCCCTCGTCTACTTTGAGAGCGTAAAGGCGAAGCCAAGAATCGTGTCTGTGCCACTTGCCCTTTGCTTTCTCTCTTCCAAGAGCCATCTCCGAAATTCTGGAATTTTCAAGATGCCGGAACAATGAGTCAAGGTCTGCGTCGGAATGTCTTGGTCAGTATGTCAACATCGTCATCCGGATAAGTCACTGACCATAATCTGGCATCTCCAAGTATATCTGTAAATTTCATACTGCAAATATATTTACAATCTTTCGCTTGTACAAATAAAACTTGTAATTTTCTTTAAATCACGGGAGTTACTACCGAAACCTCGCCTCTGGCGTATATTTGCGTCGTAACTCGGCGCGAAAAGTTCGTATTTTGGCTTTTTTGGCGGGAGTTACGACGCAAATTGGTTTTGTGCTGCGGTTTTCGGTCGTAACTCGCAATCCTGGAAAATCGGGAGTGAAACATTGCGTTGAAAATGCTATCTTTGCAGTCCTAAATTGATGGCTGTATGATATGTGACAATATACTTGAAGCGATAGGCAATACTCCTATGGTCAGAATCGGAAGACTCAATCCAAATCCGAACGTCAACATATTCGCGAAAGTCGAGGGTTTCAACCCGACGGGGTCCATAAAGGACCGCATTGCCGTGGCGATGATCGAGCAGGCGGAGAAGGACGGCAGCCTTACCCCCGGAAAAACGATAATCGAGGCCACTTCCGGCAACACCGGCATCGGCCTTGCAATCGCCGGAGTAATAAAGGGGTACCCGGTGGAGATAGTGATGAGTTCTGCGGTTAGTGTCGAGCGTCGCAAGATAATCCGCTCGTACGGAGCGAAGGTCATCCTGACCCCAGGGGAGCAGGGCACGGACGGCGCAATACGCAAGGTGCGTGAGCTGGTAGCGCAGCATCCGGACAAATATTATAATACGGACCAGTTCTCCAATGCCGGCAATTATATGGCGCACTACAAGCAGACCGCAATCGAAATCTGGCAGCAGATGAGCGGAAAGATAGATTATCTTGTCGGCGCGATCGGTACGTCCGGAACTCTGATGGGTCTTGCCAAGTTCCTCAGTATGATGAACCCAGACATAAAGATCGTCTGCGCATATCCTGAAAAAGGGCACTATATCCAGGGCCTGAAAAATATGGAGGAGGCCATTGTGCCGGCCATTTATAAACCTGAATTGATAGACCATATGGTAATGGTCGATAGCGAGGGCGCAATCGAAATGGCGCGGCAAATTATTCTCAAGGAGGGCATATTCGTAGGGATGTCCAGCGGCGCCGCGATGCTCGCAGCCGTCCGCACTGCCGAGAAAATCAAAAAGGGCAATATGGTCGTCGTCTTCCCCGACCGGGCCGAGAAATACCTCTCGACCTCGATGTTCGACCCCTACGCCGACTAGACGATATCGTTCTCCCGTCTGAACCGTAGCGGGAGTTGATTTTTTCTGAGGTACAAACACCGCTCTTTGATGCACATGTAGAGCATCCTTGCGGAAATCACGCCCCAATTTTGGGCCTTGATTTCCACTACTATGCCCCACGGTGTCTTCTGTGGCAGGTGTCCGTACCCCGGGAAAAATTAACTGACGTGCAAAAATCCACGCACAAAAAATGACCACCTAGGCATAATCTCATTTAAAATTAGGAATTGATTGCTAACTTGGCAAATCATCAATAATCATCATTATGAAAAAGATTCTGCTTATAGCGGCACTCGCCGCACTTTCGGCCACAGCATTCGGCCAGAACTGGCTTTACACGGAAAACGTCCAACAGCAGGCCATCGAAGATATGAACGTCGGGCTTGAGAAGATAAGAGCCGCTGCAAAGGAAGCATTCAAACAACAGCGCATCGTAAACCCTCTTGCAAAATCCCTCGCGCTGAAAATCTCGGAAAACACATATAAGAAAACCTTCAAGACTATGGAGGAGCAGAGGTATATCACCAATTACCCTAGCGGAACCTTCTCCATTTACGGAAAGTTTGACGTAGAGAACGACAGAGTCGTGTATTTCTGCCCGCAGCTGGGACGCGTAATCCTAAAGGATTTCAAGACTTACAAGCAGTATATCCTTTTCCCTAAACTCAAGATATACCTCGAGCAAGATATGGTCAGGACGGCAACGAGCGACGTAAAGACCTTCCTCACAGTAATGCCGATTCCGGATTTCGGAAAATCCCACATCAGCGACTACAACGGTTTCCGCGCGCTGGAACAACTGGGCGTGATCCCCGCAACCGAGGCATCCATCGAAGAAAATGTAGTGGAGATCAACGGACAGAAGTATGAGACCTTTGTAATGCCGGGCCACTTCTTTGTAAAGGAAGGTGACGAGGAATACTACGCAGCCATCTATGTCGAAGCGCCTATCAATGACGGCGTCAACGATGGCTCCAAGGAACTTCTCCAATGGGAGGAAGGCCAGGTGGATCCCGCCAACTTTGTGATTCCCGACGGCCTTGACAAGGCAAAGGATATTAAAGAGCTCAACAAGAAAGTCAAGAAAGCTGTTGCAGACAACAATGTCGGAGTAGAAGATCCGGGATACAATCCAGAAAACATCTGGGATTGTTTCAAATAAAGCCCTCCTATGAAAATCACTGCAATTTTATGCACATTTTTCCTGCTGCTGGCCGTACCGGCTTTCTGCCAGGAGGGCGTACCTGCCGCCGGCGACACGCTTTCCTCGCAGACTGCCGACTCCACCGCGGCGGTACGGCCCGTCCTGAAAAGAGCATCCGTCGATTATGAGGGAGGCATCTACTGGGCTTCGACGCCGGACTCGCTCTATGTGCTCGTCGACAGTACGGGCACCGTGCTCACAAAGATGAAATACCAGGAAGTGTACCCTTTCCAGGACGGCATCGCATATGTCAAGCGCAATCTCTCTATCGGCTTTGTCAATTCCAAAGGGGTGGAAGTGGGCCGCTGCATCTTCGACTGGGCCCCGGCAGAATTCGGCCGCTCCCAGTTTCTGTACCACAAAGGCTCGGAAAGAATCTCGCCGATGCACAACCCCACAAGCTACATCTGGGTGAGCGAAACGGGCAAGTTTGTCCATTACTCCAAGAAATATATGTTTACGATAGCTGACAAAATACCTGACGCACTATGGGATTACTAAGAAAACTTATCATCTGCCTTGCGGCCGGTCTTGTCGCTTCGTACGCTCCCTGCCTTGCACAGGAGAGCAGCTTCGAGGACTACAACCGCTGTTCGCTGTACTCCTTCTCGATTGTCAACACCGGCACCACATTTTCTTCGCAAGTCATCGATGCAATGCTCAGTATGCAGCACCCGGAACGGTACAACGACCACGACCTGAGCGCGAGGGTGCTCCAATCCTACGGAGACCCCGACACCCGTGACTACCGCACAGCCGTCATCGACAAATTCCTCAACGACAACCAGATAGCAAAACGTATGGTGTCAAAATGGTTCAACCGTGACAAACTTTCCGGCGCCTTCGACATGTCCCTTATTCAGGATAGGGGCAAGTACAACGCGAGCGCCGAGGATGTCATTCTGGCAAACCACACCATTCGCGGCGAAGCAATGCTGGCCGATGCGGGAGAACAGTTGATAGGCAACACATTCGTCATCGTGAACGAGATAAGCTACATAGACAAGGAACTGAAGAATATGAAGATTGCCGCCGTATTTCAGGGCATCGCCAGTGTGGCCTCTATTGCCGGATCCGCAAGTTCGCTGTCGGGTTCCTCAGCAGGTAAAACCGTGTCAGCAATCTCCAATGCCGTAGCCGGATCTTCTTCAATCGCCGGCGGGATTTCCGACAACATCGCCGGCTTTACGGTGAAGATTCACAGCTACCTGTACCGCCTTGTCTGGGATGACGAAGTGGCCGCCAAATTCTACAACGATTACTACTACGACTCGCTGCAGCCCAACCAAGCCAGGAAGACGGCATATATGAGAGACCTTACCACGTTCAAGCTCCGCTACGTGGGAGATTTCGTGTCGAAAAGCTCAAAAGCGGTACTGAAAGGTCTTCACGACGATTCGGAAGTGTTCAACAAGGTCCTCTGGCGTACGATTGACGAGAACATTGTCCAGCTTCAGAACAAGTTCCCCGAATTTCACGTAAGGGCCGGCATCTTCGAGGTTACGCCGGAAGAAGTCCATATCCACATAGGGCTCAAGGAAGGCCTTACGGCGGGCTCAAAGTATGAAGTGCTGGAGCGCCGTGAAAAAGAGAACGGAGAAATCAGTTATCACCGCGTTGCGATGCTCTCTCCTGATCGCGGAAAGATCTGGGACAATCGTCACTACGCCGCCGAAGAAGAAGCCGACAATGCAGGGCTGGAATACTCCACCTTCGTCGTCACTTCTGGCGACATTTCCGACATCACCCCGGGAATGTTGGTGAGAGAAGTAAGATAAATGAATGAATAAGCCCCGACTTGTAAAAGCCGGGGCTTGTTTTCTAACGCACAACCCAGGAGATATCGTAACTCTTTTCGGGCTGATGATTGCCGTAAGCCACGCCGACAGCCTTCCACGCGTCGATTTTCTGTTTTTCGATGCTTACTGAATCATTGTACACCTTCATATCGAAATCCCAATACTCACGTATGCGGCCTTTGATTTCGTTGTAAAGTTTTTCCGCCTGGGGCCTGCAAGACGCTTCGGACTCTATCTGAGAGAGGAGATAACCTGCCTTTTGCGCAGACTCACGGTTCTGGCCCGCTGCCCATATCGCCTTTGCGGCATCAAGCAGTTTCTTCCCGTTATAATCTGCCCAGGCCTTGTATATTTCATTTCCGGCAGTCAGTGCCTTCCTGTATGCCTCTGAGCAGGCTTCGGGGATGGAAGCCAATTCGTAAAAAGCAGCGTCGTACTGATTTATTGCCGCAAGAGAGCGTGCTTTTGCTATCAAGTTGTCACACTGCGTGTTATAGTAGTCTACTATCTTTGCTCTTCCGCTCTGTACAAAGGCCTTCAACTGCGCATTGGACGCATTCACACCGCGAATTGCGCGTATCATAGCCTTCTGCGGCGAGTAATCGACAGATTTTGTCGAAACAGTGCCGGTAGCAAATACTTTATGGTCGAAGTTGTCGACTATGTAAAACGTGACATCGTATCCGGCAGAGACCTGCGCAGGCGGGCCTGCGACAAAATCCTTGAAGGACTCTGTCAAAGAAGCCGTGATCGCGAAACGCGAATATGTATCCGAACTTCCGAGCCCGTTTTTAACGACAACCTGCATAAGTTTGTCCTTCATTGCGTTCTGCACCGCAGCAGGCACGCCGTCTTGCTCCAAAGGGGCTATGGTGAGAGGAATGAGTGCGGTACCATCCGAAAAATCCTGCGCCTTCAAGCAGCACAGTGAAGGCAGGATGGCGAATATCATCAAAGCAAGAATATTCTTTTTCATGAAGATGTGTTTTTATTTTTCTCCGAGCACGAGGATGCATCTGCCCAGGCCCCGAGGAAGCACTTTGCTGGTTATTTGATAGTTTGAGCTCAAATACTTTCGCAGGGCGCGGACGAAACTTTCGGTATCCATCGCGTTTCCGTTCTCCCTGTAAAGAGGAATACGAACCTGCTCGAACTGTATGAAGGTTTCGGAAGATTCGCTCTTGTTGTAATTGTGGCCTACAGTATTCTCCGCCACCCAGGAGTCGATTATCTCAGTCAGTTCCTTACCGCCGAATTCACTCTCGAGGTCAAGGTCACTGCCGTTATCGAAAACGCGCACGGTTACCGCCACCTCACGGCCATTTTCCTGAAGGTCGTCAAAATAGTTCTGCAGCTGGACGCAGAAATTATCCATATTGGTGACTACCGCCTCTTCAAGCAACACCGGGATTTCTGCAGAAAAAGACTGGGCGCCTGTTCCCTGCGCACCTGCAACCTGTTTGTCTGTATAAGAATCCAGACCCTGCAGGTTATATGAAACCGATTTCTTCGGTCCGACCGTGTTCACGGACCAGGTCAACTGCATAATGATGTCGGCCCTTGCCGTACGACGAAGGCGGTCAATAGGGTTTTCTGCCAAAGAGGCACCTGAAGTTTTGCTTTGAATAAGGTTGTCTTCCGCATTCTGCTGACGGATGGATCTTGTCACACTCTCGAGATTCTTCAAAGGAAATCCGCGGTCCGCCATCAGCGTGTTTATCTTGCCGATTGCCAGCAACAGATCGGGATTTGAGGCAAGCGCTGCGGAATAATCCGGAACATACTCCGTCACGCCTTGATTGTCGAAAGTTGTCATATATCCGTTCTGGGTGCACCAGACATCGGAAGGCACAACCATTATAGTGGGCTTTTTGGCCTGCGAAAAACAGCTCAGACTGAAACACGTCACTGCCACGATTGCGAGTATTGTCTTTTTCATACTGTCAATGATTTTAATCTTCAACTTCCTTTATTATTCCGTCTGCCTTCAGGCGCGCCCTGAGCTGCGGCACGAGGACCCGCACCGTAGTGCAGAATTCCACCTGCACCTTGCCCCTGTACCCGGCATTCGAACCGACCCGTTTGTCCTCCTTGCTCACATATTTGGCATATTCACCCTTGTCCATAAAGAACAGATCGAAATAATCCTGATATTTTTCCCGCGCGTTCACAGTCGTCACCAACGGGCGGGTATAATAGCCTTTGGCAACACCTTTGACCACGCCTTTAAATATCACGTCGTAGACGGCATTCTTTCTGGCAAGTTCCAGAGCATCAGCCTTATTGCGACCGTTGCCCCAAACGCGCACTGTCAGGGATCCGTCCTGCTCGACTTTGATGCTCTCTATGTCATAGTCCTGAGCTGTAGCGCTGAAGCAGAAAGCAAGCGCAGCGACAGCCGCTGAAATTGCCAGTTTGAGGAGGTGTTTCATAATCCTTGTCCCAATTTTTTGATTATACCGTTGTTTTCCATTTCCTTGCGCAAAGCGTCTTTCTTAACCGTAAGGAAGATTGTGATTTTGTATCCGCTGCCGGTCTTTACCGGCACAACAGTCCGGCCGGGAGTTTCAGCAACGAAATTGAGATATGCTCCGCCTTCGTTGAAGAACTTCGCAAAATATTCGCCGTATTGTATCTCAGCCGCTCTATCGGCTACAATAGGTTTTTGGATGGTCGTGCTTACGGACGAGGTCAGTCCGTCAAACAAAACGGCACGCACAGCTTCCTTCTTGGCTTTCTGCAGGGCGGCCGCCACGCTTGCACCGGACTGCGTCACGGAAACTATGTAGCTGCCGTCGGTTGCCGTCCCCATTTGCGTTATGGAGGCCGGGGCCGAAGCCGGCGCCGTTGTTGAAGAAACAGTCTTCCGTGCCGCACCGCAGGAACTTACTGCAACAGCCAGAAGCACAAGGACGATAAGATGACTGATTTTATTATTCATACCCAAGTTTCAACCTTTTACATTCTTTGCGGCGCGGCGGGAGAATTGGAGTTTTATGCCGCTGAACGGCTCCACGAGGGTACAGGAGTTATCTTTGGCACCTATACTCTTGATGTAGTCAACATTTACAATGGTCCCCTGGTTGAGTTTTGTCAGCGACGGACTCAGGGCAAGAATCTGTTCCGCCTTGAAATCACGCTTCATCATCGCCTCCGACTTGTCACTGAGCAGGACGCGCCATTTGCGCGATTCTGCCTGATACGTAAACAGCACCATCTCTGACGCGTTCACAAAACGATCTCCTACAGGGTCTTCCACTGTAACTTTACCGGCTATGTTCATATTTCTCAGCCGAATTTAATTTGACAGTGCAACAGCACTATCAGGTGTAAAGTTATACATT
>R20__coassemble_169_pt1 | contig 52545 bp, 53 predicted proteins | sample R20__metabat2_high_PE_056 | metagenome-assembled genome bin R20 | reverse complement strand
TGTCCCATTGGCAAACCAGAACGTGAGATTATGGCGAGTGTTGGCATAATCGAGGGCAAAGTTATAAAATTTTAGCGTAACGGGAGATAGGTTCCGGAAGGAAAATTCAGTTAAGGGGCAATTTTTTGCCTTGAATCAAGAGTTATTGGCGCAAAGGCGGCGGTTTTGTGCAACCAAAGCAATCAACAAGTACAATGTCGCGGCTATACAGCAGAGCGGCAAGGTGGGTACCATCAGGTACTACCAGCGCGGCGGGGAGGACGGGCAAATTCTTATTTTCTTATTTCGTGATTTTCTTGACAGCTGTGTGGCCGCCATTTGTCCTACATTTCGCCTACATTTCGCCTAGATATGCTCTATGGCAATAGGACTTACCAGTCGCAGGACAGGTCTCGCAGTTCGTTGAAGCCTTCTTTCATGCGGGAAACGAAGAGGTTGGATTTGGTGGGGCGCATTTTGGTGGATTGGATGTAGGGGACAAGGGCGGCGGGCTGGGGGTAGGCGCCGGAGGTGGTGGATTTCCATTGCTCGGATTCGTCGTAGAGGGCACCGATGACCTGCTTGCGGGTGGAGGCGTCGAAGCGGGAGGGGAACCATTCTTCGAGCTGGGCGACGAATTCGGGAACGGTGGTGACCTTCAGGAGCTGGAGCTGCAGGAGGATGTAGTACGGGATGAAGAGCTGGTTGCGCTTGGCGGCGGCCTCGACCTGTTCGGAGAGCCAGCCGTGAAGGGCGGAGAGCTTGTCGGGGGTGTTGGCATATTCGTTCTTGAGCTGGTAGTATGTGGCCTTGCCGTCGGCCTGGCGCAGGCCGCGAAGGTCGCTGCGCTGGTAGGACTTGAGGATGGCCTTGGCCTCGGGGGACTTCTCGTAGTCGGCCTTCTGCACGCTGAAGGTGGCGTAGAGCTCGGCGGGGTCGCGAGGTGCTTGTGCTGGCTCCGGTGCATTTCAAAGACCCGCTCTATGCCGAGATTTACGGTCCACTCATCGGCACGAAGTACGACTGGAAATGTCCCGACCTGCTGGTGGACGGCGAGTTCTACGAGTATGAAAGTTTCCAGCCGCCGTGGAACCGCAAGAAGATTTCGCATATGTTCAAGCAGGGGTTCAAGCAGGCGTCGAGGCTGATTGTAAATAACAACAAAGGCGGTTCGCACAGATTCTACCGTAGCAGAATCCACACCAGAATAGCCAGCGGAGGCGATGTTGATGAGCTCTGGATTTATGAACGCAGCGAACTCACACCCATCTATAAAAGAAACAGGGAAACTCCGAAGAGCCTCCCTATTTGGTGATGTGTGCCGTAGCACCCACCATTTTCTAAGCGCAAATATAGAAACAATTTTCGAACTATGAACAAAAATTCTTCATCAGAGATGTTTTTTTAGCCGCTCCGTGTCTTTTAAGCCTGGAAAGGGGCGACTGCTTCGGGCAGATCCCGAAGCACTCCAAGGTTTTTTCAAAAAACGGCCGACTGCTTCGGGATCTGCCCGAAGCACTGAATGGTTTTGGACACTACGCGACCCTAAGCCGCCGTGTAAAACAAAAAGAGCCGTCATCGCTCTTGATGACGGCTCTCTTGAGAGAGTTGCGGTCGTAGACCTTCTTGGATTTGTGCCTGGCGGAGCGGAAAGAGATCTGCTTGCCGTGGGCCTCGATTTCCTCCAGCCTTGCCGCTCTGCGGTTTGCAAGGAGAAAATCCTTCTGGGTGATTCGGAGTTTCTTATTCTTCATAGTGTCCATAAGTTGAAAGTACCAGAACTTCGACAACATCGTCATAAATTCTATAGACAATCCTGTGCCTTTGGGTAATCCTTCTGGAATAGACTGCCCCGTCATAGCCTTTCAGCGGCTCTACCTGCCCTGTGCCGGTTCTGGGGTGCTCGGCAATTTCCTCGAGAAGTTTCGCCAGCTTGGGCAGAGCTTCCGGAGCGTGCTTGCTGAGGAGTTTAAGGTCCTTTCGGGCATCGCTGGAAAAGGAAATCTTGTATGCCATTATTCAGCAATCAAACGGTTGAGATATCCTTCGATGGATTCTCCTTCTGCCATAGCAATTGCTTTGCCCTGCTCGTATTCGGCAATGCCGCGGGTAATTTTGGCCTGAAGAGTTTGAGAATCAATTATTGTGTCATCATCTGTAACAGGAACCAACCGATAACTGCCGTGGCTACGGGACTTGATTACTACATCGTTTGAAAGGGCAAGGTCGAAGTATTTGCGCTGGTTCGCCCTGAATTCTCTGCTGCTGACTACTACCATATTTTGTTTTTTTGGCAAATATAGTGAATAATTTTAATGTGTCGCAAAATGGTACACATTTTTGCACACTACGCAACTTAGTGTCCAACTTTCGTACCGAGGAGTGTTGCCGGATAGGGAAGGAATTGTTACTTTTGTGGTCAGCAAGAGACACTCTTCCTTGTAGAACAGAGTACGTCTCGGTGCTTGTAAATCCTATGACTCAGCGTATCAGCGGGGAGGATTTGCAGGCCTGGCGTATTCGCGCAGCAGATTCCTCCCCTGAAAATATTTTCAGGCATCTTCCCGACCGGGCCCTCCGGCTGGGCGGCTTTGTATTGTTAACTAATACCTCAAAAGAATATGAAAAACATGGATTTTGTACAGGACGCGAGTCACTCGCGTGTGTACGAATACGGCTCGGATTGGACGCCGGTGCTATACAGCTGTGTTAACGGCGGCTACAATGTGTATCACAAGGACCACAACTTCAGCAAGCAAGGCGGAGGAGGATATGCGGAGAAGGTTGTGGGGATGGTGCTCGCTGTGGAAGATGGCAAACAGGTGGAGTTTCTGCCGGAGAACGAGCGTGACAAGGAGCATCCGGACCTGCATTTCGACGGGCAGACGTGGGATATCAAGTACATCAACGAGGCCAACTGCGAGACCATCAGAAAGTATATCAAGCGCAGCCGTAAGGCCGACAATGTGATTTTCTACTGGAGCCCCGGATTCAACAAGCTGGACGTCTTGAAGGAGGCTACGGCCAGAAGCCTTGGCAGAGCCGCCAAGACCGGCAGCGCGATTCCCGGAATTTATTATATGTACAACTTCACCCGCCTCAAGCCGCTCTATGTAAATGAGATCGGAGCCGCTTCAAAGAAGGGCTCCGACTTAGGGGCAGAAGGGGTAGGCCGCGAGGCCTAGCCATCCGCACTGCAAATGTAAAAACTTTTTTCGAACTATGAACAAAAATTCCTGCTCTGAGATATTTTTTTAGCCGCTCCGCGTCTTTTTAGCTCCGAAAAGTGCCGACTGCTTCGGGCAGTTCCCGAAGCAGTCGCCCCTTTTTTGAAAAAACCTTTGAGTGCTTCGGGCATTTCCCGAAGCACTGAGGGGTTTTGGACACTACGCGGCCCAGACGCGTCTGTCCAAGCACCCATCTCCCGGAGCAAATCTCCACTCTGATTCGGCCTCGGGCCTAATCAGACCGGGGGTTTAGTCATCTTATTTGCGGAAGGTATCGGAATTGATTTCTTCTTTGCACTCGTCGATGACTTTGAGCAGGTACTGTCCGTACTGGTTCTTGAGCATCGGAGCGGCGAGCTCTCGCATCTTTTCTTCGGTGATCCAGCCGTTGCGGTAGGCGATGCCTTCGAGGCAGGCGATTTTGAGGCCTTGGCGCTTCTCGATTACCTCAACGAAAGTTGAAGCTTCGGAGAGGGAGTCGTGGGTTCCGGTGTCGAGCCAGGCGAAGCCGCGGCCGAAGACCTGGACTTTCAGTTCGCCGTCCTGCAGGAACCTCTGGTTGACGGTGGTGATTTCGAGCTCGCCGCGAGCAGACGGCTTGATGTTCTTTGCAACCTCCACCACCTTATTTGGATAGAAATAAAGACCGACCACAGCATAGTTGGATTTCGGCTTTGCAGGCTTCTCTTCGATGGAAAGGCAGTTGCCCTGCTTGTCGAACTCGGCCACGCCGTAGCGCTCGGGGTCGCTGACCCAGTAGCCGAAGACGGTGGCTTTGTGGTTCTGCTCGGCATCTTTCACGGCATTCTTGAGCAGCGTGGTGAAGCCACTGCCGTAGAAGATGTTGTCGCCAAGCACGAGGCAGGCGGAGTCGCCGCCGATGAACTTCTCCCCAATGATAAAGGCCTGTGCCAACCCGTCAGGGCTCGGCTGCTCGGCATACTCGAAATGCACGCCATAGTCGGAGCCATCTCCAAGAAGCCTCTTGAAGCCGGGGAGGTCGTAAGGGGTGCTGATGATGAGGATGTCGCGTATCCCCGCCAGCATCAGTGCGCTGATGGGGTAATACACCATCGGTTTGTCGTAGATAGGCAGGAGCTGCTTGGAGACTCCCTTGGTGATAGGATACAGGCGCGTACCTGAGCCACCTGCGAGGACTATTCCTTTCATAAACTGCTTGAATTTCTAAGTTTCGCCTTGGCTTGTCCCATTGGCAAACCAGAACGTGAGATTATGGCGTGTGTTGGCATAATCGAGGGCAAAGTTATAAAATTTTAGCAACTCAAAGCCAGCATCTGAAGCAACTTTCGTAACGAGGGGTGTTGCCGGATTGGGAAGGAATTGTTACTTTTGTGGTCAGCAAGAAAGAGACACATCTGACTCTTCCATTTTAAGAGCGGAATACGTCTCGGTGCTTACAAATCCTATGATCCAGCGTACCAGCGGGGAGGATTTGCAGGCCTGGCGTATTCGCGCAGCAGATTCCTCCCCTGAAAACATTTTCAGGCATTTTGCTCTGTACCACGAGTATGAGAGCGGCGGCAGCGTGTGGCTGATGACAACACGCGACTCAGTCGCGTAGTGTGCAACTTTTTACAAAAAGCGGAGGATTTATGAAAACATTCAGATCGATAGAGGAAATCATACGGGCATTGGGGCGGGAGAAGGTGCTGCTGAGGGAGATGTTCTCAAAGCGCAAGACTCTGAGCTTCAGGAGGGATTATGCCAGGGCGCTGGTGGAGGGCAACGACTCGCGCATCGATTTTCTGCTGGAATATGGAATCATACGCGACAGCGGCAACGGGACACTGGAGCTGACCGAGCCGTACCTGCGCTTCTTCGAGGAGGTGCTCCAGACAGCCGAAGACATCAACGTTGGAGCGGTCAGCGATACTGTCGGCCATCTGGAGGAGCAGATTGGCTACTGGCTGATGGAAACATCGGAGCGGCGAAGGCAGAATTACCTCAAGGAAGTGCGCGTGACGCTCCGCAGCATCGCCGCGATGACCCTTCGCAATGTCATCGACCTCAAACGAAGCATAGACAACACCTACAAGAACGAGCCGAACTACGCCGTCAAGCGTAAGAAACTGCAGAACCTGGACGCCAAGCACGAGGCCATCGCAACGCTCATAAAGGAATGCGAAAAGATTCTTGACGAGCGGCAGCAGACATTTTTCACCGTGGCGATGGACGTGAGCCTGAGCTCGGCCGTCCAGCAGACGCGCTACATCCTGCGGGAGGCGTACCACAATCTGCTGGAGCTCGACCGCCAGATAATAGAGTACCTCAATCTCATTGAATATCAGAGCCGTATCGTAGAGAAGATCCGCAAGATCAAGTACCTGCAGGACCAGCTCGTCCTGGAAACGCAGAGCGACATTCTCCAGCGGCTGCAGATGACGGACCCGCTCTGGATGGAGCCCCGGCCGGCGTGGCATCTGAAGCTCAGTCTGGAGACGCTCCGCAGCACCGACGAAGGCCTCGAGGCGCTGAAGGAGGCGGTCCGCAAGCATTCCACCAAGACCGCCAGAGACCGAAGCGCCCCTCCCCTGACGTTTCAAGACCTGCAGCCCGGCGTCAAAATCGAGGACTCCCCCAACCTCGACGAGATGTTCGCATCGTTCCTCGCCGGCAGCGAAGACCTGTACAGCTTCGTGATGAAGTACAATTTCCAGGGCGGAACCGGCAGCAACTCCGGCAGCAGTCCCGGCAGCTCCAGCGGCTCCGGCGGCAGCGGCGAAACCGGCAGCCTCTCCCTCGAGCAGCGGCGCGTGCTGTTCTGCCAGATGGCCTCGCAGTTCGCAGACGCTCTGGAATTCAGCGACACGCTCATAGAAGACCCTCCGGGCAGCACTAAAAACCCCGGACTGCTTCGGGAAAAGCCCGAAGCACTCGCCACTTTTTCGCAGAAACCCCCGACTGTTTCGGGAAATGCCCGAAGCACTCGGGGCAGAAATTGCGAAGCCACCGACCCCATCCTTCACCCCATAATCACCGCAAAATGATGAAATACACAAAGGAAATATTCGACATCTTGAGCCGCGGCGGGTTCATCTCGGCCAACAGCGTGAAGGCGCAGACGCGCCATCTCTACGACGCCATCGAGGAGGACCGCGAGGCGTATGAGCAGTACTACAAGGGCATCGGACTCAGCCTCGAAGGCGGCAGCGGCTACTGGTATTTCAGCCGCACTGAGACGAAGGTCGAGCTGCAGGACAAGCTCCAGCGTTTCTGCCGCTGGATAGACAAACTGGACTTTCTGAAGACGTTCAATTCCTCCTTCGGGCCCGGCTTCAGCTTCCGCAAGCCCACCATCCTCGAGCAGATGCCGGCAGACATCGAACTGAAGGAAAAGGCCGGCAGGCTTTATCAGGAGCGGCTCACTCTGGAGGAAGTCGTGGACAAGGTCATCGACGACCTCGAGAAAGCCGGCTTCGCGGAAAAAGAAAACGAACTCGACGGAACATACAAAGTAACAACGGCGTTCCACTATCTTGAAGAACTGGTGGACTGCCTTACAATCAGCGAAGAAAATGAGATATCTGAGTAAAATAATCTTTATCAACAGCGCGAGCATCCGCTATGCGGAAATAAAGCTCGACGGCAATGTGCATTTGATTGGCACTCAAGGAGTTGGGAAAAGCACCCTGCTAAGGGCAATCCTATTTTTCTACAACGCCGACAAGCAGCGCCTCGGCATCCCGCGGGAGAAAAAGAGCTTCGACGAGTTCTATCTTCCGCAAAGCAATTCCTACATCGTCTACGAGGTGCAGACGGAACACGGAGCGTTCTGCATCCTGACCTTCAGGCATCTGGGCAGGGCCGCCTTCCGCATAATAGACGCTCCCTACGCCCAGCGCTGGTTTGTTGACGAAGACGGCGCAGTGACGAGCGAATCGCCGATAATCCGCAGCCGTCTCGGCGGTCGCTATATGTCCAGGATAATAGAGCATTACGACGAGATGCGCGACATCCTCTACGGCAACAAAGGCGCTATCGCCAAGGAATTCACCCGCTTCAACCTCTGCGAGAGCCAGCGCTACTCCTCGATTCCCCGCTCGATCACCAACGTTTTCCTCAATTCGAAGGTGGACGCCGAGTTCATCAAGGACATCATCATCCGCTCGCTCAGCGAGGAAGAGCCGGGCATCGACCTCGGCTACTACCGCCGCCAGATGAGTGAGTTCGAGCAGGAACTGGGAGACATCGGTCTCTGGTTCAAGGCGGACAAGCAGGGCCGGGTGCCGATCCGGCAGAAGGCGGCCGAAATCGTGGACCTCTACCATCGGCGGCTGTACCTCGGCTCGCAGCTACAGGAGGATGCGGCTGAAATTCGCGACGCGCTGCAGGCCGCTCAGGAACGGATTCCGCTGCTGGAGGAGGCACTCACCGGCCTGCTGGAGAAGGAAACGCGGCAGCGCCGGCTGCTGGGCGAGCTCTCCGAAAAGCACGACAAGGAGAAGTCCCTGCTGCTGCGCGAACTCGGGGTGCTGGAAGATCGGCTGAAGACCATCACGCGGAAGCGAAAATTCTACGAGGGGCAGGGCATCTCCGAGGTCCTGGAGCGCTACTCGAAGGAGGGGGTGCTCCGGGGCGAGCTCTCCGAGAAAAAGCGGCAGCACGACATCCTCACGAGCGCTTCGGAAGATATAAAGATGAAATACGAGCGGCTTGAGGTCAATATCCGCGCCGGGCAGCAGAGGTTCTACGAGACGCAGCAGCGCGAAATCGATGCCTTACGGCAGGAGCGGGACAAGCAAATAGATGCGCTGCGGCAAGTTTTCGACCGGAAGACAGCGGCGCTGCGGCGGGATTCTAGCGACGAAATCGGAGCTCTGCAGGCGGGGATCGGAGCGCTCAAGCTGGAAAAGCGCGACGCGGAGAATTCGCTGAAGTCTCTGCCTTTATTGCACCCTTGCGAGGAGCAGATTGCCGCCGCTACGGCGCAGTTGCAGGCATTGCGGCTGGAGGAGGCCGGTCTTGCGAGCGAAGTGAAGGCCCTTGCCGCGAAGGAGGATGGTATGCGCAGCGCGATGTCTCTCTCGAAACATCTGGAAGACCTCAAGGAAGCGCTGGCGGCGGCCCGAAAGGCCTTGGAAGAGCATCTGGCGGACACGGGGTTTGAGCACTCGCTTGCGCAGGTGCTGGACGAGGAGCGCATCCGGCGGGAAATAGCCTCGCTGGAGGAAGAGCTCTCGGTGACGCGTTCGGATCTTAAGACAGTGCGGGAAATCCACGAGCGAAAGGCGCAGATGGAGGTGCGGCTGAGTGTGCTTCCGCGCAAATGCAAAGAGCTGAAACTCAAGCAGGAAGAGCTTGCAGCGCAGGAGAAGGCGATTGTGGCGGAGCGGCAGAAGGCATTGGAAGACGCGCTGGGGCTCGCGGCGCAACGATTGGCCGAAAAGGAGGCCGCGCTCAAAGCTCTTGAGTCCAAGTTGGAGAGCAGTTTGAAGGCGGCGGAAAAAGATCATTCTTCGCAGCGGGATGCGGTGAAAAAGGAAACCGGCGCCAGGATAGCGGAACGCGAAGCGAGTATAAAGGAACATTTCGAGCAAATGAAGACGCGGCTCTCGGAGTTGGAGCTGCAGAAAAAGGAGGACTTGCGAGGTCGCGGCGTGGATATGACTGCGCTGGGAGAGCTGGAGACCGCAATCGGCGCTCTGGAGGCGGAGTTGCGATTCATAGAGGATCGGCGCGAGCTGGTGTTCGCATTCAACAAAGACAAGGCGGAACTTTTTGATTTCGAGGAAAATACGCGCAGCGAGAAGAAGGCCCTAGAGGCCAGGATTGCCGCGCTGGAACAGAAATTCGCCCTTCGTCGCTCGGCCGATGAGTCGCGGCTTTCGGAGATCCTCTCCGCCATCGAAACCAACCGCCGCGAAACCGCCTCCCTTCGCGAAGACGTCCGCAAAACCACCGATTTCCTCTCAACCAACGCCGCCCTCGCCGACGACGGTTTCGTACAGACGCGAGTGACTCGCGAGTGTACGAAAATCGCCCTCCGCAGTTGCGGGGAGCTGCTGGAGGAGATGCGCTCCGCGCTGCTGGAAGACCAGAAAGCGGCGGGACTCCTGAGGCAGGGGGTGAATCTTTTCCGGAGTTTCCTCAGCGGGGCGAATACCTTTAAATTCCGAACAGAACTCATTGTGGACAAGGATTTTATGGAATTTGCGAGCGGACTGTCGGAATTTATCCTCAACGACAAGATAGAGGATTACCGCCTCCGCGTAAGCGAACGGTATGTAGAGATTCTGGGCCGCATTTCACGCGAGATGGGCGACGTTACGCGAGGAGGGTCCGACGTGGAAAAGACCATCCGCGAAATAAACTACGACTTCCGGGAACGCAATTTCGTCGGGGCCATCAAGAGCATCGAGCTGCGAAGCGTGGAATCATCCGACATATTGGTGCAGCTGCTGCTGAAAATCAAGGAGTTCACCGACGAACATCAGTTCGCTATGGGCGAGGCCAATCTTTTCAACGAAAATGCCGCCGACGTGAACCGTCAGGCCGTCGGACATCTGCTCGAACTCTCGAAACAGTTGCAGCGGGACCCTTCGCGCACCGCGCTGACCCTCTCCGACACATTCACACTGCAATTCAGGATTGTCGAGAACAACAACGACACCCTCTGGGTCGAGAAGATCTCCAACGTGGGCTCCGACGGCACAGACGTTCTGGTGAAGGCAATGGTCAACATTATGCTTATCAACGTGTTCAAGGAGAAAGTCGCCAAGCGCACAGGCGACTTCCGAATCCATTGTATGATGGACGAAATCGGCAAACTGCACCCGTCAAACGTCAAAGGCATTCTCGAATTCGCCAATTCGCGCAACATCCTGCTCGTAAACGGCTCCCCTACCACCTACAACGTGGCCGAGTACCGACACACGTACTTGTTGAGCAAAGACTCCGACTCCGTGACAGTCGTTCGTCCATTGATAACCCGCCGCGACGATGCACTGCACGTATAAACCCCCGGAGTGCTTCGAGAAATGCCCGAAGCAGAGGCCGCTTTTTCGCAGAAAACCCTCGACTGTTTCGGGAAAAGCCCGAAGCACTCGGCCATAAAAAATTGAACGATGAATATCAGTGATAAAAACATTACCGTACTGATGGAGCTCTGTGGCGGAGCTACGATTCCCTCTTCGCGCCTGAAATCAGACCTTGCCGAACTCCTGCTGCGGGAAGGCGTGCTCCTGAGCACCTCCCACGGCAGCCGCATCACCTACCGCGCCGCCCCCGGCCTGCGCGAATACCTCCCAACCCTTGATCCCCGCTTTTGCACAGACGCGAGTGACTCGCGTAGTGTGCAACTTTTCGGGGACAGGGCGTCGCAGGTGGCGGCCTACGGGGATTCGAAAGTGGTGGCAGTGCGGTCGTGTCCGGGTTTCCCGGTCAACTGCTGGGAGCCGATTGAAAGCAGCCTCGGAGTGATCGGGCCGGCGGAAGGGACATTTACGTTCATTTCCGACTGGCAGAGGTTCCGCATTCCGGAGGACGTGACTGTGGTGGGGGTGGAAAATATGGAGAACTTCCGGAGGATACGCGAGCAGAGGCACTTGTTCGAGGCGGAGGGAATTTCGGCTCACGGCGGACGCATACTTTTCGTCAGCCGCTACCCGCAGTCCGGGGATCTGGTTCGATGGCTGCAGGGCATCCCGAACCGCTACCTGCACTTCGGGGACCTGGACCTTGCCGGGGTAAATATTTATCTTACAGAGTTTTACGCAAAGCTGGGATCTCGCGCATCTTTTTTCATCCCCGAGGATGCCTCGGAACGCCTCGCAAAAGGCAGCACCGACCGCTACACGGCCCAATACGAGCGCTTCCACTCGATGCGCATCGCAGACCCCCGCGTCGAGCCACTCGTCCGCCTCATCCACCACCACCGCCGCGGCTACGACCAGGAAGGGTATATTTGGACACTACGCGACTGAGGTCGCGGGTGTGCAACTTTTCTATGCAACGGAAAAGCCGATTGCCAATAATTTTTCAGAGCGTCCAATATCTTACTGATTACCAGCGTAATAAAATTTCACATCAGCCTTTTTATTGCCAATAATCGTTCGGAACTTTGCAGAAATGGAAAGGATATGATATCGAAAGAGGAATTTTTGAAGGCCATCGGGAAGCTCAAGGAACAGCGGGCCTATGAGGACAATTTTTATGAGCTTATGGGCAAGGCGATGCCGGGGAGCTATGCGCCTGTTTACGAAGATGCGCTTTGAGAAGGAGGTTGCGCTGGATATGGCGGAGAAACTGTATGATTATCTGCAAGAATCAGCACAGAAATAATTTGCGCTATTGATAGAATTTTAGTTATCTTTGCGATGAATAAGAAAGTACGGGACTTGATTGAATTGCTGGAGGCAAACGGGTGGAACTACGCCAGAACAAAAGGAGACCACCATATATTCAAAAAAGATGGTGCACGGAGGAATATCGTGGTGCCGGGCCGTCCGAACGATGATTTGTACACACCGTTTGCGGTCAGGATTCTCAAGGAGGCTGGGTTGACAATGGATAATTTCAAAGATTTGAAGAAATGAAAACTCTAAAAGTGCAAATTGCGAAAGTGGGCGACAATTACAACGCCATGATAGACGGAATCGATTACATTCTCGCTTCCGGGGACAGCATTTCACAGATTAAATGTGATATTCTTCAGGGGATAGAATTATATAAAAGTTCCTCCGAGACAGTGCCGGAAGAATTGTCCGGGGAGTTCGATCTTGAGTATTACCTCAACGTCCAGTCCTTCCTGGATTTCTACAAGGACATCTTCACCAAATCTGGGCTTGAGCGCCTTTCCGGCATCAATCAAAAGCAACTCTGGCACTATGCCGCAGGTATCCGCAAGCCTCGCAAGGCCCAATGCGAACGTCTGGAAAACGCCTTGCACAAACTAGGCGAGGAGCTTATGTCAGTGCACTTCTGACAGACTTTGCACACTTCGCAGGTGAGCCGCCTTTTCACCGATGGGAGCACATCTCTGATTTGGCTGCAAAACCGAATCAGACGCCTGTTTTTGCAGAAAAATGCGCTAACGGTCCCCGTTATGGCTACCGTTAAGATCAAATCTCCTGCTACGTCGCCAACCACCTCGTGCAACTTACTGAGAATCCGGCAAAAACCGGCTGAAATGTCACGAGCTCGAAACGTGGCGGCTTTTCATAAACCCCGCACAAACTCAGGCGGCGATGGGCCGATTGCCGATAATTCTTCAGGCCGCTTCACATCTTGCTAATTATCAGTGCAATAAAATTTTAAAATTTCCTATTTATTGCCAATAATCGTTCGGAACTTTGTGAAAACAAAGAACGGATATGGCAGCGAAAGACATTCTTACACTCTTCAAAGAGGCTTCGAGCGGGGAATTCACCGGAAAACCGCGGACCATCGGCTATCTGACGGCCGAGGGCAGGGAGTTTCTGGAGCGGATTTCCGGGCTGCGACTGCGGGAGGACACGCGCTTTGTCGTGAATCCGTCGGACCTTAACCACATCCGCCACGACCATTACGGCGACAACGAGAAAGATCCCGGCAACAACGTGCCGCTGGTGGGACCTATAACCTGCTGGAGGTCTATGCGAACACGTGGGGAAGCCTGAGCAGCAAGACGCTGTATAAAACAAGAAAAGGCCTTTCTCAGCGAGTTGTGACCCTGGAGGTCCTACTCTCTACGTCCGAAACGTACTCTGGAAACGGCCTTTCTGATGCAAATGTATCAAACTTTTTCAATCCGGCAAAATAAAAATGAAACTCCTTCAACAACAATACATTGACCATCGATTACAGAAGCATCTGGAGGGCTTGAAGCTGCCGCAGGGCGGGAGGAAAATGGAGCTCCGGGATCTGCTGGCGGCGCTGGAGGCGACAGGGGCCATGCAGCCGCAAGAGGCTCCGGAGGAGGAGAATGTCTGGCGCTGGCCTTTCGAGGGCAAGGACGGCGTGGTGTTTCTGAGCCACTGCAACCTGCGCAGCCGATTGCCGATAATTTTTCAAGCCATTTTACATATCGCTGATTATCAGTGTAATAAAATTTTAAATTTTTCTATTTATTGCCAATAATCCTCCGGAACTTTGTAGAAACGAAAATGAAAAAGATATGGCAAAAAGAATTATTCAGCCGGTGATGGCAGGTGTGCTGAGCCACAGTCTGGGGCACGATATTGTGCTGTCGGGCCGCTCGGAGGAGTTGATGTATGAGATTCAGAGGGTTCTGTCGGTCCTGGAGCCGGTGGAGGATGATGAGTGCAGGGCGCTGTGGCTCGAGATTCCAAGGGGGAGCCCTCAGGAATGGAAGGATTTTGAAGAAGAGTACGAATATGGCTACGACATCGCTCTGGAGGAGTATGTGGAAGCGATGGACGAAGATTATCCATTTGAAACACAGTGGGTTGCCCTCTCCGTATCAACCTACCGCGAGGCTACGTTCCTGAAGGTCACGGACTGCTGCCACGCATACAGGATTATGAGCAATGAGAGCCGGAGCAATATGAGCGAGGGCCGCGATATGGTGTGGTTCCTGGAGCCGATGCTGGAGATGGTGAAGGAGCGGGTGGCGCTGATTCTGAAGGATCCTGATGTATATAACGAATATATTGAGCGATCGGTCCCCTATCGGCAGCGGTCTGGGCGCATCCGGAGCCGGGACCTGTGCCGCATTGTCCCCGGAAGGAAGCTGCGGGTCCGCGGCAAGCAGCATATAATAGAGGTGATGCACGAACTGCTCAGACGGGAGAAGGTGTACCGTTCGTTCGACGAGCATCGTTTCAATCAGCCGGAAGATACACGGGAGCATAGAGATCTGGCAGCCGCCGACTGGGAGGCTTTGGGTGTGCCGGCGCCGCTGGAGACAATGACTATCAGGCAGTTCTGCAAATATTACCGGATAGCGGATACGCTTTTCTGGCACTGGCCCCGGCGGTCATCGAGGAGCAAGAAACTCAAGGCGATGGACGATGTGGAATATTATTGCAGCCACGGCCTGCACGACAAGCTCGATGAATTTGACCTCGACAGCGTGGAGGATTTTGAGAAATTCGCCAAGGACCATTATGGAGAGCTCGGATTTTCGCGGATGAATGTAGGCGCGACGGATTGGTACACCAAAGGCAAGTGGCTGATTACCTTTGGAATAAGCTACTCCGCATACATTCCCGAGGGAATGAAGATCGCGATGGCTCTGTACGAGTCTGGGGCGCCGTTTATCTTCTACGATGCTTGCAATGTGCTCAACGTGCTCGAGGAAAAGGGCTGGGTCCGGCTCTCTCCTTTTACTTTTCACGATTATCTGCAGGGCGATGACGACGAAGGGGTTTTCAGTTTGCCGTTTGAGCAGGAGTGTGATGGCAAAGAGTCCGGGCTGACGCGCAGGCAGTTCGATGAAATTGTCCGCCTAGCGCACTGGGCGCCGCAGCCGCGAATGCTTATTGACCGCCCCGTTCCGCTTGAAGACGAGGTGTATGACCTCATCCGTGATGAGACTTTGGAACCACTGACTGTCAGCGAGATACGCAAGCTGATAGAGAAAAAGACCGGTAAGTATCTTTCGGTCTTCGAATCGCGGGACGGCGAAGGATATTACTACATCTATGACGACCCGTCAGGCCATCGGACCCCTCGGGAGGGCCGGGAGTACTACCCTACTTTCAATAAAGCGATGAAGGCATTGATTTGCAGAATAAGTTGTGAAACGAACAAACGGATATGATATCGAAAGAGGAATTTTTGAAGGCTATCGGGAAGTTCAAGGAGCAGCGGGCCTATGAGGATAATTTTGACGAGCATATGGGCAAGGCAATGCCGGGGAACTATGCGCCGATTTATGAGGATGCGCTTTGGGGGCTGTCAATCCATCTGCTGGAGATGCTGTGCGAGGACAAATTCGAGACCATCGACTGGTGGGTTTGGGAGACCGATTTCGGCGAGAACGGCGCAGGAATCAGTTGGACGGAGAAGGACGGCACTCAGAAGGAGGTTGTGCTGGACACGGCAGAGAAACTCTATGATTATCTGCAAATTTCAGCCGATTGGCCAGAGGTGGAGAAGCCCAAAACATTCGGCGTGACCATCGATCTGGAGGATCCTGACAATATGGCCGAGGAGCATTACATAGCCACGGTCGACGCCTGCCCGCAGATCAGGGCCGACGGCAGCAGTCTCACTGAGGTCACAACAAACTTAAGAAAAGAACTGGACGCATATTTCAAGCAGTTGCAGGCCTCCGGGGAGCCTATCCCGGAATTTTTCGAAGGCGCTCAGGCCCAGTACAACCTCACCCCCAACGCGATGATTCGCGAAATGGTCAAGGGATTCTGCAAGGTGCCGGAACACAAATAATATCTGGACGATATGCTGAAAACCTATTTCACGGCCGATCTGCATTTCGGCCACGCGAATATACTTAAGCACCAGCCTAACAGGCCGTTCGCGGCGGAGGCGGACACGAAGGCTCACGACGAGTGGCTGCTGGACATATGGCGGTCGACGGTGGACAGGCACGATGACGTCTACATCCTAGGCGACCTGACCTTTCTTAAAAGCGAGGATGCCCGCCACTTGCTGGAGAAATTGCCGGGGAGGAAATACCTTATCACCGGCAATCACGACGGCAGCATCAAGGCCTACAGTAATTATTTTATGTCGGTGAACCAGATTCTGGACCTGAGCATCAAGCCGACAAAGTGCCCGTTCCTGCGGCGGCCTGTCCTGCTGACGCTGTGCCACTACCCGATGGTCACGTGGAACCGCAAGTCCTACGGCAGCATTATGCTCCACGGCCATTGCCACGGCAGGCTGGACGAATTCAACCTGCTGTCGCCGGACCTGCGCTTCGATGTCGGCATCGACGGCGAGCTCTCCCGCGAGGCCGGCTCCCGCAGGGACCGCGAGTTCGGCCTGGTCGAAATGGAGGATATCTACATCGCCGCCAAAGAAAAAGCCGGATCCGACGACTTCGCAGAATATGCAAATTCGTTTTACCGCAAGGAGGTGAGATAAAAGTTGGACACTACGCGACTCAAGTCGCGGGTGTGCAACTTTTCTGTACTTCGGAAGACCCGATTGCCGATAATTTTACGGCGCACTTCTTATCTTGCTGATTATCAATGCAATAAAATTTCGAATTTTTCTATTTATTGCCGATAATCACCTGGACCTTTGCGGAAAGAACAAACCACTGCTTCTTGCAGCGGTATGATGACACATTCAATTAATATTTAAAAATATGGGAACTTATATTGGTATGGGAATGGCCGCTCAGTACGCCATTCCGAAAAAAAATTTGCGAGAAAATCTTGCTTGGAACTTCTTGGGTGATGTATCTGAAGAAGACTTGCAAAAAGAATTGAGAACGATCCTGCCCGAATCGTTGTATGGAATGTCAGAAGACGAGAAAGGCTACTACTTTTCCTTGAATGACACCGTATCAGTTGAAGACGTGATTTCCATCTATGACGAATTCAACAAAGTTGTCGGTTACCGCAAAGATGATTTTATATATATCAAAGAGCATCGTGACGCACTGATGCAGATGAAAACACTTGGCGAAGTTTTGAAATACGCTTCAAACAGCAAGATAAATTTTTGGAAACTGGATCTTGTCGGTTATTTATATTCCGAATTCCATCTTTTATTTGGGAGGGCGGTCAGAATCCCTATGTATGTGGATGGTGTGGACTTTTATATAGGCCAGAGCAAAATAATTTCGGAGTCCATGACTGAATCGTTTGACATCTTCACTAATTTGTTGAAATATCGTTTGAAGGGGTTCAAATTGGCAGACGCAATGAAAGTACACCTTACTGAATAGATCTACGAGGGGTTCATTGGCCCGGAACTCGCGGAGATTTAAAAGTTACTTTAGCGGGTGTGTGACTTTTGACACAAAGTTTTGACACAAAGGGCAGAAAGCGCCGTACGAAATAAAGGAATTCCGACTACCTTTAAGCCGTAATTTATTTGGACGGCTTATGGGAAGTTATCTACGGGAGACTACGGTCGGGAACATCGCGCTGAGCATCTTTGCCGATGTACTATGTCCGCGACAAGACGGATTCGGAGGCCACGTCCTGCGGGAGCCGGAGGCGGAGTATATCAGCTCGCATCTTTTCAATCTCTCTCAGGCAGAGGCGGTTGCGGACACGCTGAACGCTTATCTCAAGAATCCGATGCCGGTGGGGCTACTGCTGAAGTTCCTCAACGACGAAGCGGATTGCTTCGAAGCCGCGGCGCTGGAGGCTAAAGAGAAGAAGCAGCGCTACGTGATGATTGTCGTAAACGCGCTGGCTTCCACCCTTTGGGCCCACAAGGACCTGCAGGGGCAATTTATCGAGAATTGCCGTCTGCGCCTCGGCATCGACCGCATCACCTGGGACACCCAGACCAGCCGCATCCGCAACGCCACCTTCGGCAAGGGCCCCGTCAGTGCCAAAGCCTTGAATCTTCGCGATGAACTCTACGACCAGCTCGCGGTTCCCGAGGAGCACAGGTTATAGACTTTGCACACTACGCGTCTCAGTCGCGGGTGTGCAACTTTTGCTATCTTTGCACCGATGACATTCGCAGAAAAAGTTTACGATGCCGTGAGGCGGATACCAAAGGGCCGGGTTGCGACCTACGGGCAGATTGCCGAAATAATCGGCTGTCCAGGAGGCTCCAGAGCCGTGGGTAATGCGCTACACGTCAATCCATTTGCACCGTCCGTCCCCTGCCACCGCGTCGTGGCTACCGACGGTTCACTGGCAAGCAATTTTGCCTTCGGCGGCCCTGCCGGCCAGTACGAGCGTCTTGCCGCGGAAGAAGTCACTTTTCGCAACTGCAATCCTGCCCACACTTTCGAAAACCCCGCACTGCTTCGGGAAATGCCCGAAGCACTAGCCCCTTTTTCGCAAAAACCTTCGACTGCTTCGGGAAATACCCGAAGCACTGGCGAGATTTCCGGCGGAAATACCGGCAAGGATACCGACGAAAGCACCGGCGAGATAAATACGCGTAACGACCTGGAGAGGGACAAACTCCACTTCAGAAAGGGCAGTTCCCAAACATTTCCAAAGGTAGACCTCGCCAAGTGCGGGATCGTCATCGAGCGGCATCCGCTGGAGCCGTTTCTGCCGGCGAACGGTCGGATGTTGTTCCTCGGGAGTTTCCCGCCGCCAAAGGCGCGATGGTCGATGGAGTTCTTCTACCCCAACTGAATCAACGATTTCTGGCGCATTCAGGGCCTGATTCACTTCAGCGATGCACATCACTTCGAGGCGAAGGCCGGAAAGCGTTTCGACCGCTCCGCCATCATCGACTTCTGCCGCCGCGAGGGTCTGGCATTCTTCGACACGGCCGCGAAGGTCTGCCGCTGGAAAGGCAATGCCAGCGACGAATTCCTGGAGATACTCGAGCCCGCCGACATTCTCGGAATGCTCGCGCAAATGCCTGATTGCAAGACGATTGTCACCACCGGAGGCAAGTCGGCGGAGGAGTTATTGGGCATCCTGCAAGGATTGGCCACAGCAATCCCCGCCACCGCTCCCGCTGTAGGAGAATATGCAGACATCACGATACGCTGCGCCAACGCCGGGGATACCTGCCATACCGCAATCGGCAACGCCGACTCCGGCGACAACACCGTTCGAGCCATCCGCTGGTGGCGTATGCCCTCCACCTCCCGCGCCTATCCCCTGCCCCTGCAGGCCAAAGCAGACGCATATGCCAAGCTATTCTGACGAGCTCTCGCAAAATTCTCTCACCGCAACACAAAAACCCTTCTCTGCTTCGGGCAATTCCCGAAGCACTCAACCATTTTTCGCAAAAACAGCCGACTGCTTCGGGCTTTTCCCGAAGCAGTGATGCAAAAAGGGCTACTCTATTAGCGGGGAGTCAACCTCCCCTACCTCCATTACTCCTGCAATCAAGTCCAATAATTCCTGACCGTATTTCTCTGCCAGCACGGGACCGAAGCCTTTGACTGACAGCAATTCTTCCATTGTAGAGGGAGCGGCCAAAGCTATCATCAGCAGGGTTTTGTTCGCCAGCACATAAAAAGCCGGCACATTCTGCAACTGAGCTTTCGCCCTTCGCCATTTTCGTAACGCAGTAACTAACTTGGGATTGTCCACCTCTTTCTCAAGTTTGATAAGTTCCGCTCTCCTGCGGGCCTGCTGCATCTCCTTCACCAAAATCGGATCTTCTTGAATTACTTCTGAAGATCCTGCTTCAAAAGAAGCCACCGCCTGAAAATCATCACATGGAGCGTCCCTGAACGGGTCAGAGCCGGAAACCGAGCCAGAGGCAGTCTCCACAAATTCGATATTCCTTCCGTCAATCCTCTTTTCGGACATATTGGGCTCTATTACTTTGACCAATCTGTATCCGTTGTCTATCAGCAGGTTACAAAGCTCCTGCATATCCGCAATCCTAGCGGATTCCATTATTGTTTTTTCCATAATTCTTGATTCTTAAAAATTTCCCAATCTCTAGATCGGAAGCTCCGACCTCCGTTTTAAATCTACGTATCATCCGCTCAGCATCCCCAAGTACTTCGGGCATTTCCCGAAGCACTGACAGGTTTTTGTCAAAAAGAGGCTTCTGCTTCGGGCATTTCCCGAAGCAGTCAAGGGTTTTATCGGAAGCCGAGTGGCGGCTGTCCGAAGAAGAGCCAACCTTGCTCGGATTCTCCTTGCCCTGATAGTTGCCACCCGGCCCGAGCCTCCGCGAGCGCACATCGTAGCCTTCCTCGGCAGCAATAGAAATCATCTGCAGATAGTGCCTGTAGTCTTCCGGCTCCCAGTCGTCGTTCAGATCGTATTCCCCGCCTTCCACTTCCGAGAGAACACGGCAAAACTGCTCCATCGAGCCATATTTGCGCATTATCGGTTCATAATCGATTATATTATACGTAGTTATGATTATATCCAACAACTGCAGCCGCTCCTTTTCAGAAAGCGAAGCATACCGACTCGAAGAGAAGAAGCGATAATCAATCACATCTCCCGCAGCGGCTCTTTTCTTCACTGTCTTCACAAGATAAAGCATAGCCTTGGACGCCTCCAGAGGTTGATATTCCTCCGAGAACGGATGCCTCGCGGAAGTCATTGCTCCCGACACTGGATCCAACTGCGGAGCATAGCGCAGGAAGTTCCATCTGTAGTCCCACGCCTGCTGAGCAGCTTTTTTACCCACCGGATTGTTTGCGATGTATATCCAGTTGCCGGAGATCTTTTTGGACTTGGTCTTGGGCGCACTGCCGAAAGGATGATGGAAAAGTTGTCCCTTAAGACCATAATTCTTGTTGTATAAGAAAGCAAAAGCCCAAGCAACAGCTTTCATAAAGTCCTCTATATCCTCCCTTCTCTGCGCCGAGGCCTGGAGATGAAAATGATTGTACATTATACACAAAGCCGTAACGTGAATATGATACTGCCGAGCCTTGACGCAAATGAGTGTAAAGAGCAGAACCATATCCGGCACGGTTAAGAATATAAGCGATTTGTCCGCGGATATCTGGTAAAGGTGCAAATACCCGTCTTTAGTAAACTTTCTTTGTGGTGTCATAATTTTCTTATTAATCTAGCCGAGTGCTTCGGGAAATGCCCGAAGCATACAGGGTGTTTCCTTCAGAAACCCTCGAGTACTTCGGGAAATGCCCGAAGCACTCGGGGGTTTTCACCGGAAAGAGACTACCATCCCCCATCTATCTCCTCTCCCCAGGCGGTATCGAACAGAAACGAGCTCGCGGCGGGGGTGCTGTAGAATTCGCCGGTGAGGGTGGTCGTGCAGTTTTGCTTAAATGGAACGGAGGGGATAAAATGGCTGCGCAGGACCTCACCGGAAGCGTCCAGGGCGACGATTTTCACGGGCAGGGACTGCTCCTCGGCGGCAAGCAGAAGGGCGCAGCTTTGGGTCGTGGGCTTGCCGGCATGCGATGAGGTCCTGGCCCATTCCCGCGCCAGGTGGCCGTTCACGCCAAAATCCGCCACCGTGCCGGAGGCGAGGTCGATGCTGAAGGAGGTGTAGGCCGGTTTCAACGTGTCGCCGATGAAAAACTGCAGTTTCGCGACCCCCGAGGGCTGATTGTCCTTCGTGACCAGAGAAAGCTGCGCGGTGATGCGGGAGAGTGTCATCTGCAGGTCCACGTCCTCTCCCGCCGTGACCGTGACTTGCTCCGAGGCGGCGAAGGTTTCGTAAACTTCGCTGCCGGAGACGGTCGCGATGGCCTTGCCGCCGCTGACGCTGATGGAGGCAAGGCCGGAAAATATGTGCGCCTCCGCCGCGAAGGTGTACTCCCCTTCCGCGAGTTCGAAGCTGACATCGCCGAAGCCCTCTGAGCCGGGGCTCTGCTGCGCGCTATACACAATCTCTCCGCCGGCGTCTACAACCGCGAAGACGATGCCGCTGACCCCGGCGCTGTCGGCCGGCGTGGTCTTGGTTCGTACACTACGCGAGTGACTCGCGTCTGTACGAATGTCCAGAGTATTGAATGAAACGTTGACCTGCGCGGGGCAGGATGTGCGCTGCTCGTCCTTTGAGCAGGCGGGCAGGATGCAGGCTATTGCGAGCACCGCTGCAAAATGCATAAGTGATTTGAACATAATAATTTATGCTCGACCGCTTTTTGTGGGATGGGATTCTGCTTAAGAAATTGCCGTAATCAATCTTCACATATCTCTCGCCACCAACGGCAAAGCGATGACAAAGATAACAGGATTTTACGAATCCCGCACAAAATTTTGCCCTCAACCTTGCGTATGAATTCCCCTCGTGATTCGTCCCCGGGCCTAATCAGACGAAAGGTTACATCGGAAAGGGGGCCACTGCTTCGGGCGTTTCCCGAAGCACTGCAAGGTTTTTTCAAAAAACTGCGGACTGTTTCGGGAAATGCCCGAAGCACTGAGGGGGTTTGCACAGTCTAAAGCAAAAATTTGGCGAAGACCGCGTTTGTGGGTATATTTGCAAATCAATAAAAACATCGACAATGACAACAGACATCAAATACGTAGGCTGCGACGACAGCTCTCTGGAACTTTTTGAAAGCCAGTATGTTACACCTGACGGAATGTGCTACAACAGCTATCTCATCCCGGATGAAAAGGTAGCCGTGATGGACGGCGTGGATTCGCGAAAGACCGCCGAATGGCTCGCCAATCTCGCCGAGGCGCTGGAAGGCCGCAAGCCGGATTACCTCATCATCCAGCATATGGAGCCCGACCATTCGGGGTCGGTGGCCGCGTTCCTGGAGGCGTATCCCGAGGCGACGGTGGTGGCCTCAGAGAAGGCGCTGAAGTTCCTCGGCCAGTTTGGAGCAGAGGTCGCTGCGGGCAGGACGCTCGCCGTCGGGGAAGGCTCCGAGCTTTCTTTGGGAAGCCGTACGCTTAAATTCTTCACCGCGCCGATGGTCCATTGGCCGGAGGTCATCGTGACCTGGTGCCCGGAGGAGAAGGTGCTCTTCAGCGCCGACGGCTTCGGCAAATTCGGCGTGAGGGATGCCGACGCCGACGACTGGGCCTGCGAAGCTCGCCGCTACTATTTCAACATCTGCGGCAAATACGGAGGGCCCGTGAGCGCCTTGCTGAAGAAGGCTGCCGGCCTCGACATTCAGACCATCTGCCCGCTGCACGGTCCTGTGCTCGAAGGCGAAAAGCTACAGGAGGCGCTGCGCCTCTACGGCATCTGGAGCAGCTACGGCGTTGAGACAGAGGGCGTTCTGGTCGCACACGCGTCCATCCACGGTGGCACGCGCAAGGCGGCGGAGAAGCTGGGCGAAATCCTGCAGGAGAAGGGCGCAGGAAGGGTCGTGGTCGCCGACCTGTGCCGCGAAGACATGGCGGAGGTTATCGAGGATGCGTTCCGGATGGGGCGCATGGTGGTCTGCGCCTCGAGCTACGACGGCGACGTCTTCCCGCCGATGCACTTTTTCCTCTGGAAACTCGGCCTCAAGGGCTACCAGAGCCGCACTGTGGGCATCGTGGAGAACGGCACCTGGGCCCCCTCAGCCGCCAGAGCGATGCGCTCCCTGCTGGAGCCGATGAAGAACGTCACTGTCGTGGAGCCGGTGGTCACCCTCCGCTCCTCGCTCAAAGCCTCCGACATCCCCGCCCTCGAGGCATTGGCAGATGCTATCCTGAAATAGATTTCCCCCATCGTGATTCGGCTGACGGCCTAATCATACGCCTAGTCTCGTCGAAAATGAGCTAGTGCTTCGGGAAATGCCCGAAGCAGTGAAGGGGTTTTGAAGAAAAGCGGCTAGTGCTTCGGGAAATGCCCGAAGCAGTGAAGGGGTTTGCATAGTGCGCAGCTTAGCGAGGGGCTGGGGTGCAACCGCTCAGGTCGAGGGCCATTATGTAGTCGTTCATATAGAAGCCATTGCCTATCGGAAAGTCGCCTTCGCGGTCTTTGCGCATACCTAAATGCTCGTAGAAGCCGAGGGCGGGATTGCTACGGTTCACGTTGAGTTCCAGCCTGAACTGTTCACCGGAGGCGGCCAGACGGACTTCCAGAACCACCCTGTCGAAAAGCCGGCGGCCAAGTCCGGTCTTCTGGCACGAAGGAAGCACATACAGCTTTTCAAGATGGAAGCGGCGATGCCCATCATCAGTTTTTCCATCGGGCCTGAATGAGACATAGCCTTTGCCATCTTCTATAAAGAAGACGTTTTCTTCGACTGTCATCTGCCGCCGCAGACTCTCTTCGGAATACATCATATCCATCATATATTCCATCTGGGAGGGGGAAAGAATAGAGGAATATGTCTTTCTGAAGGCCACCTGCGCGATGGCGCGGATGGCGGGAATATCTTCAATTGAGGCTTTTCGTATCATAAGCGGTTTGTCAGTCACACAAATATACGATAAAATCGGTTATCTTTGCATCATTATGAAACACACTTCCCTCCTCCTTGCCGCAATCCTCTGCCTTGCGGCCTGCTCGCCGAAAGATTCATTCGAACGCAATTTCACCGGCGAAGGCCTTAGAATCGACTATTATGCCACAGGCAACCGCCTGACGGAAACCTCCGAGCTTATTTCACTCTCCCGCACCCCTCTGTGGAGCGGGCCGCACGACAACCTGATAAGGCTCGATTTGGGTGATTACAGGATAATGATGACCGATTCCCGCAGCGGCGACACTCTCTACGTGGCGGGCTTCTCATCCCTCTTCGGCGAATGGCGCACGACCGCCGAGGCCGTCACCGGAACCGAGAAATATTACTCCTCAAAGACAGTCCCGATGCCGAAGAGGCCTGCAAAAGTGACGATAGAAAACCGCGACAGGCACACGATGCAATTCTCCCCTATCGGAAGCTTCGACGTCGTGCCGTCGCAGATAAAAGCTTTCGAGGCGCAGCCGGGAGACGTGGCGGACATTCAGACATACGGCGACCCTCGGCACAAGGTGGACCTTACGTTCCTCCCGGAAGGATATACCGCCTCCGAGAAGGACAAATTCATCGCCGACGCGAAAAGATTCACGGACGCGCTCTTCGAGTGCCCTCCGTTCAACGCTCACAAGGAAGATTTCAACGTTCGCGCCGTGATGGTGGCCTCAGAGGACTCGGGAACTGACAAGCCGGGACTCGGAATCTGGAAAAACACGGCTATGAATTCCAATTTCTACACATTCGGGACCGACAGATATCTGACGACCTCTGATATGAAACCTGTAGCCGACGCCGTCTGGGACGTGCCCACGGACGCAATCTTCATCCTCGTCAACGAGACCACATACGGCGGAGGCGGAATCTATAATTCCTACGCCATCGGCACAAGTGACAACCCGCGTACACTCAGCGTGTTCGTCCACGAATTCGGCCACAGCTTCGGAGGCCTTGCCGACGAATATTTCGACAGCAGCACAGCCTATGAGGAAGACGTGATGTACGACCTCAAGGCCGAACCGTGGGAGCCGAACATCACGACACTTGTGGATTTCGACAGCAAATGGAAATCCTGGCACGATGGCCTCTACGAAGGAGGCGGCTATGTTCCGCACGGCATCTGGCGCCCTGCAGATCACTGCATGATGCGCGACTACCACCCTTTCTGCCCTGTCTGCAGCCGCTCTATCGAAGAAATGATCAATTGGTACTGCGACCGGTAGCCAAACGAAGTAGGTACTGGCTGTTTATTTGTCAGTCTCTCTTGAAAATGTCACGGGTGTAAACTTTCTCCTGCACGTCGTCGAGGCACGCGTCGTAGCGGTTGGCGATTATGGCGTCGGAAAGCTCCTTGAAGCGGGCGAGGTCGCCAATTACCTCGCTGCCGAAGAACATCTCGCCGTCGGGAAGCGTCGGCTCATAGATTATCATCTTCGCGCCTTTGCCCTTGATGCGCTTCATCACGCCCTGGATGCTGGACTGGCGGAAGTTGTCGGAGTTGCTCTTCATAGTGAGGCGATATACTCCTATGGTGACCTCCCTCTCGCGGGAAGAGTCCCACGGACTCGAGCCTTTATAGTATCCGGCCTTCGCGAGCACCTGGTCCGCAATGAAGTCCTTGCGGGTGCGGTTGCTCTCGACGATGGCGGAAATCATATTTTCCGGCACGTCGCGGAAATTGGCCAGAAGCTGCTTCGTGTCTTTCGGCAGGCAGTAGCCGCCGTAGCCGAATGAAGGGTTGTTGTAGTGCGTGCCGATGCGCGGGTCAAGGCCGATACCGTCTATAATTGCCTTTGAGTCAAGGCCTTTCAGCTCAGCATATGTATCCAGCTCGTTGAAGTAGCTGACTCTCAGCGCAAGGTATGTGTTGGCGAAGAGCTTCACCGCCTCGGCCTCCTTCATTCCCATAAAGAGGGTCGGAATGTCTTCTTTGAGTGCACCCTCCTGAAGAAGCTCGGCAAAACGGCGGGCCTGCTGCTCCGCCTCGGGATTTCCGATTGCCTGGATTGCGGCGTTCTCCTCGTCGAACTCCTTGCCGCTGAGGAGCTTCGGATAGCCCACGATTATGCGGCTCGGGTAGAGGTTGTCGTAAAGGGCTTTGCTCTCCCTGAGGAATTCAGGAGAGAAAAGCAGGTTGAAATGCTTGCCTTTGAGCTCCGGCTTGTAGAGGAACTGAAGGGCATATTTGACAAACAGGCTGCGGGTATATCCCACCGGAATAGTGGACTTGATGACCATCACTGCGTCCGGATTGACTTTCAGGACGAGGTCTATCACCTCCTCTATATGGCTCGTGTCGAAGAAATTCTTCTGCGGATCGTAGTTTGTAGGTGCTGCAATAATCACATATTCAGCATCTTTATAGGCCGACTCCCCATCTAAGGTCGCCACCAGGTCGAGCTGCTTCTCGGCGAGATATTTTTCAATGTATTCGTCTTGAATAGGCGAAATCCTGTTGTTGATCTTTTCGACTTTTTCGGGGATCACGTCCACTGCCGTGACGTGATTGTGCTGGGCCAGCAACGTAGCCATACTCAACCCCACATAGCCTGTTCCGGCAACTGCAATATTCATAGTAGTTCAGATAATTTACACAAAGTTATGAATTCTCATCCATATTGCCAAGAATCTTGTCGAGAGTGGAGAGGAAGACTCGAAGTTCCTCCTCCGACACTCCGCGCAGGATATCATCGAGCATAGAGATGCCTTTTTCCTTGGTATCGTTTTTCATCGCGTTGGCCCTGGGGGTCAAAACGACAATATTCGAACGCCTGTCGGAGGCGTCACGGCGGCGCTCCACAAACTGTTTCTTCTCCAGACCGTCCACCAGTTTGGTGATGGAGTTCTTGTCTTTCTTCATCATATCGGCCAGACTCTGCTGCGACATCGAACCGTGGTTCCAAAGAAGATCCACAAGGAGGAACTGCTCCGGCGTCAGGTCTACTCCGCTGCGCTTGAGGGCCAGGGCGGTATATTGCTTCAACTTGCAGCCCGCAAGATTGAGAAAGACCGCGAATTCTTTAGAAAGTAACATTACTGCTTGGTTTTCTTTCCCACCTTTATCGAGACGGGAACCAGACACATCATAATAATTATCGCTCCGCAGAGGACTATCGGCAGGGCGGCGTAGCTTCCGCCGTCAAATGCAACGCTCGTTATCTTCTTGAGAGTGAACTGCCCCACGAGGGCGATGAATACCGCAATCGAAATTGCAGTGCCGGAAAGGTTGCGGAAAGTGCCTCCGACATAGTTCAGGACCACAGGGAAAGTGGCGCCCGCGCCGAAGCCGATGAGGGCCATCGCAACGTCAGCCCCGACCGCGCCTTTGCTGAGGTAGAGAATCACCACTCCCACGAGAGCTATGCCCAGATATGAGTAGAACGTACCCAGATCCTTGATAGCCTTCATCACGGAGCCCAGAAGCAGACGACCTGCCAGCATACCGATTGTAAACCAGGTCATTGCAAGGGTTGCGACTCCCGTGTCGATGCCGTTGACGCGGCTCAGGTACGTGACGGTGAAGTCGCCGCTGGCGCCCTCGAAGCCGCTCTGGAAAAAGAGCACGAGACCGAACAGGAGCAGTGCCGGATATTTGAAAAGCCCGAGAGTCTTTTTCATCGATACATTTTCCGCCGGCTTAGCCTTCGGGAAGGATATGAAGCAGAAGAAAATGATGAAGCAGGCCATCACGGCGCTCATTATGTACAATGGAATATGATAGTCGGCGATAAAGTAGTTGAGCAAAGTCCAAAGGAGCGCGCCTACACAGTAGAAAGCTCCGAGGAGGCTCAGCCTGCCGCCTCTCTTGTCGTCGTCGTAAATATCTGATACAAGAGCATTTGTAAGGCCGTTCAGCACGCCTCCGCCAATACCGAGGATGCAGATGGAGGCCTGCAGGAGACCGCTCGCGGAGAAAGACGAGAGGCCCAGCACTCCGGCGAGGGCCAGCACCGAGCTGAGGATTGTCAGGCCTTTATAACCGAACTTGTCCACCACCGGGCCGAACACCAAGGTGCCGATTATGATGCCGAGGGTCAGTGTCGGGGAAAGGGAGTTGGCCTGAACGCCCAGGTCGGCCAGGCGGCCGAGAATCGGACCGAGGGAGAGCATCGTCACGCCGAAGAATCCCATTCCGGCGCAGGCGGCCACGAAAACGGCCGAGGTATTGTAACTTTTTGCCATATAGTTATTTCAATTGAGGGTTTATTTCACGTATTGCAAGCGCCGCGGCTCCCAGCAGGGCGGCTTCGCCCTGAATGGCGGAAGCGCAGTATTTCACTTCTTTCATAGAGATAGGCTGGCCCCATTTGCAGGCCTCCTTGTAGATGCGCGGAATGAACTGCGCGGCAGGGCCGAAGATGCCGCCGCCGAAGATTATCTTCTCCGGGTTGAAGAGGCTGACGAGGTTTGCGGAGGCCATTCCCCAGAGTTCGATCGCCTTGTCGAGGACTTCGGTCGCCACAGGATCCTTGCCGTAGAGAGCGAAGACGTCGTAGCTGCTCTTGCTCTCGTCCCGCCAGAGCTTTCGCGCCTGATAGCCGATGCCGTTGCCTGAGGCGAAGGTCTCGAAGCAGCCGCACTGGTCCCATTCGTGGGTATATGGGCCCTGCAGGGCCATCCAGCCGGTGGCGCCCACAATGTCGCTGGCACCGTGGATTATGCGGCCGTCCAGCAGGATGCCGGCGCCGATGCCTGTGCCGACCGCCAGATAAATGGCGTTCTCACAGCCTTTTGCGGCTCCTTTCCAGACTTCTCCGAGGATATAGCAGGTACGGTCGCTTTCAATGAAGACTTTCAGGTCGCCGCGGCCCACTCCTTCCAGAATATGCTTTTTCAGCGGATAATTGTCCCATCCAGGGATGTTCGGAGCCCACACCGTTTCTTTCTTCGAATAGACGATTCCGGGCACGCAGATGCCCACGGCGTCGATATGGATCGTTTCGTCCTTTCTGATCAAGTCGTTGAGAAGGTCAACCACAATGTCGCCGACCTCCCGGCCCGTGGCCCCTTCAAGAAGCCTTGTGTCTTTGAAGAGCATTTTGCCGTCCGCGTGAAACACCGCCGCGGCAACCTTGGTTCCGCCAAGGTCTATTCCGATTACTGCCATAGTTTATTCGTCGTATAAGAGATAAGGTTTGCGCTGCTGTTTGAAGCTCTCCACGTCGCCCTCCCACATAGCCTTTATTTCGTCAGCGCTCTTGCCTTGCTTTATCATTTTCCGCACATAGTCGCGGCCGATGAGAAGCTCGAAGAAAGAGCGGAAGAAGTGGTCGTCGAGATTGAGGTTGCGGTATGCGTCGATTACATACTCGAGGTTTATGCCCCGGGCATTGATTTCATCTATGGACGGAGATTCGCGAAGGTCCACTCCGTAGCACTCGCGGTCCAGTTGAGGCGGGTATTTCGCCCCCGGGATGCTGCGCGGAGTGAAGGAAAACTCATATCCCTTCATGTTCGGATGGCCGTACATCTGGAAGGCCCAGGCCGTGCCGCGCCCTAGGCTGACAGGGGTTGCCTCGAAGTAACAGATTGAAGGATAGAGATATATGGAGCGCATATCAGGAAGGTTCGGCGACGGCTTGACGGGAAGTACATACTTGGACTGATGTGTGTAATTCCTGCATTTTATAACCGTAAGGTCGCACTGCTCTCCGTCCGGAAGCCATTTCTCGCCGTTTATCATCATCGCCAGTTCGCCGAGGGTCATTCCGTGGCAGACAGGAATCGGCATCGCGCCCACTCCCGACTTGTATTTCATATCGAGAATCGGCCCGTCCACATAGAATCCGATAGGGTTCGGACGGTCCAGGACTATCATCTTCTTGCCGTTTTCGGCGCAGACGGCCATCATCTTCTTCATCGTGGCGTTGTAGGTATAGAACCTGCAGCCCACGTCCTGAAGGTCGAACACCAGAACGTCGAAGCCGTCAAGAACCTCTTTCGAGAGCGCTCCGCCGTCGCCGTAGAGCGACTTGATCGGGATGCCGGTCTGCTCGTCCACGGAGCTCTTGACCGTCTCTCCGGCGTCGGCCGTGCCGCGGAAGCCGTGCTCCGGCGACATTATGAAGACGACGTTCACTCCGGCCTCGAGGCACACGTCGAGGACGTGCTTGCCGCTTGAAGGCAGGATGCCCGTCTGATTGGAGAGGATTGTCACTCTTTTCCCCTGAAGCATAGGAAGATACTCATCGGTACTCTCGGCTCCCGGCATAATCGGAGCCTGGGCCGTGGCCGTCAGGGCGGCGAGCGCGAGGCCCGCCATCAGCAGAAATTTTTTCATATCTGTCAGAATAATAATGTTCTCGTATCTTCGTCCTCCACCAGTATCTGCACCTTCAGCGTCTCTTCCGGCAGCAGCTCCTCTATCATCTCGGGCCACTCGATAAGGCACAGGCCGTCCGAGTCGAAATATTCGTAAAGGCCGATGTCCATCGCCTCGGAGAGACGGCCAATGCGGTAGAAGTCGAAGTGGTACACGGCCCCGCCGGCCGCTGTCCTGTATTCGTTCACAATAGTGAAGGTCGGGCTGTTTACTATGTCCTCAACCCCCAGCGCCGAGCAGAGGGCTGTGATGAATGTGGTCTTTCCGGCCCCCATCCCGCCGTAGAAGGCGATAATGCGGCTATCTCCCTTATGGTCGAGAAAGGCCCTGGCCGCGCGCGGCAGGTCACCGGTGCCGTTAATCTTTATTTCAGTCATTTGTCTCCATCCTGTCGAGGCCACGGAATTGCAGAGCCTCGCTTATGTTTTGCAAAGATAACAAATTATTGCCTTCCAAATCCGCAATAGTTCGCGCAAGTTTAAGGATTCTGTTGTAGGATCTTGCGGAGAGATTGAGCCTCTTTATGACGGCCTTGAGGAACTTCTTCTGCTCTTCGGTGGCCTCGCAGTGGCGGCGGATGAGCTCCGTCGTCATCTGCGAATTGGTGAAGATGCCGTCCCGCGCGAAGCGCTCCTCCTGAATGCGCCGCGCCCGGGCCACCCTCTCCGCAATCTTCTCGCTCGGCTCCTCAAGCGTCTCACCCACAAGGTCTTCCGCATCCACACCCTTTACAAAAATATGCATATCGAGTCGGTCCATCATCGGACCGCTCAGGCGGGCGCGGTAGTTTTCGATGGCGCTTCGCGAGCAGTTGCAGCGGCCTGTCCCGTCGCCGCAGTAGCCGCACGGACAGGGATTCATCGAGGCTATGAGCATAAAAGAACAGGGATATTCAACCTTGCAGCGGGCCCTGGCAATTGTCACCCGGCCGTCTTCGACGGGCTGGCGGAGCGCGTCGAGAAGCGTCCGGCTGAACTGGACCACCTCGTCGAGATAGAGCACACCGTTGTGGGCCAGGGAGATCTCGCCGGGAGCGGCCATAGGGCCTCCGCCGATTATCGAGGGCAGGCTCGCGCTGTGGTGAGGCGTGCGGAAAGGCCTCTCCCTCATCAGGCCTCCGCCGGACCCGATGCCGGCAATCGAGTAGATCGTGCTCGTCTCGATCGATTCGGCCCGCGTCATCGGCGGCAGAATCGACGGCAGGCAGGAGGCCATAAAAGTCTTCCCGCTTCCCGGGGCGCCGATGAGAATCAGGTTATGTCCGCCTGCGGCGGCTATCTCGAGGCCGCGCTTGGCCATCTTCTGCCCCTTGACGAACTTGAAATCGTTGTAGCGGGGCGCCCGCTGGCGCTCGGCGGCAGGCTGCGGGTGCACAAGAAGCCCTTGCGCGCCTTCAGCGCCGGAGAGAATGTCGATAACATCCGCCAGGCTCCCGGCGCCATATACCTCAACGCCGTCTATATCTGCTGCTTCGAGGGCCGATTTTTTTGGGAAAATGCACCCCTTGAGGCCGCTGGAGGCGGCGTGAACGGCAATCGGCAGGGCGCCCGGCACCTCCCTCAGAGTGCCGTCCAGCGCCAGTTCCCCGACCAGAATGAACTCCCCCAGGCGCGGCAGCGCCACCTGCTCCGAGACCGCCAGAAGCCCCACCGCTATGGCAAGGTCGTAACCCGTCCCCTCTTTCCTTATGTCGGCGGGAGCCAGATTCACGACCACCCTCTTTCCGGGAATCCGGAACCCGTAGGAAGAAAGCGCCGTGATGACCCTCAGAAGGCTCTCCCTGACGGCGCTGTCGGGCAGGCCCACAAGATGCAGGCCCACGCCTGCCGACAAATCAAGTTCAACGGTAACAGTGACGGCGTCTATTCCGACGCACGTTGCGCAAAAAGTCTTTTCAAGCATAACGTTTTTTCTTTCGAAAGTAATGCTTTCAGACAAATGAACAATCTGTTTTTCAATAACATAGTGCATATTTACCGATTCTTGGATTTTTCACTCGAATCTTAATTTGAAGGGTGGTTTGTTTTTTGTTTGGCTTTTAAACGCTATTTTTGTATTTGATAAGGAAAACTATGACATTGAAAGGTTTTTTTCGTAAAACATCGCTTTCTGCGCTCGCTTTTCTGCTTTGGATGGCGTCAGCGCAGGCTCAGACCGACCTTCTCATCGACGCTCTGAGAAGCTATCAGCAGGGCAACAACGACCTCGCCGTCGAGCTGTTCAAGAAGGAACTGCAGCAGAATCCTTCCGACGACGCCGCCTGCTACTATCTCTACACCCTCTATACGACAAAGGACATCGCAATCGCCGAAGAGTACCTGAAAAGGGCCGTCGAACTCGATCCGGAAAATTTCTGGTACAAATATTCTCTTGCTGTATTCTACTCACACACAGAGAGAAACGAACTCACAATCCCCATCCTCGAGGAGTTGATGGCCAAATACCCGAAGAAGAACGACCTCTATCTCGACGCCGTCAACATCTATATGTCGCAGAAAGAGACCGGCAAGGCCCTCGAGACCCTCGACCGCATAGAGCGCACCCGCGGAAAGAGCGAAATAATAGCCCTCACCCGTCTGGAACTGCTCAGCAGCCAGCCTTCAGCCAACGCCGACAGCATCTACACCGCCCTGACGGACTATTATCAGGAGTGCAAGACTCCGCGCCTTGCAGTCATTATAGCGGACTGGTATCTCCAATCCTATAAGGATTCGCTGGCGCTGGCATATTACGACGAAGCCCTCTCCCTCGACGAAGACTACTCTCCCGCCTGGTACGGCAAGGCCCAGATAAGCCAGATAAACAGGAAATACGGCAAGTTCTTCACGGAGATCTCCCATTTTATGAAAGATCCTTACGTCAATCCTGCCGCAAAGAGCGAATACCTGCGCCAGCTGACGGAAAACAACCAGTTCGTCAGGACCTTCTCGGGCGAGATAGATTCCCTGATGGCTCAGACAAATCTGGCGCATCCGCAGGACACCGTCCTCGCCCCCGTGCTGAGCAGCTACTACTACCGAACGGGCAGGCCCTACATCGCGGCCAGCCTGCTCAAGCAGTGCGCCGACCGCTATCCGGAGAGCCTGAGCGCCGCCTTCCAGCATCTTATGCTACTCTACTACCTCAAAAGTTGGAGCGGCCTCGAAGAGTTTTCGACCGCCTACCTGCAGCGCTTCCCCGGCAACGTGGATATGATGCAGATGCGCGCGATAGCCTTTTCGCAGAATGACAATCTCGACGCCGCGATAGAAGATTACAAGGAAATCCTCGCCCAAAAGCCGAGGGACACGACAGTCCTTGTCAGCACCTACGGCAATCTGGGAGACCTCTACCACGAAAAGAACGATGTGAAAAAGGCGTACCAGATGTATGAAAAAGCTCTGAAAATCAAGCCTGACCATCTGCCCGTGCTCAACAACTACGCATACTTCCTGAGCCTCGAGGGCAAAAACCTCAAGAAGGCCCGCCAGATGAGCAAGACAACAATCGAGAAGGAGCCCGACAACCCTACATATCTGGACACTTACGCCTGGATTCTGCACCTTATGGGCGACAATATGGAGGCCAAGGCCATCTTCAAGCACGCGATGCTCTACGGCGGAAAGGAGAACGCCGACATACTCCGTCATTACTCCGAAGTGCTTGATTGCCTGGGAGAAAAGGACCTTGCAAAAATATACTTAAATCAAGCCAAGGCCGCTGAATTATGAAAAAGACCCTCCTCATAGCCATTGTGCTGCTGCTCGCAGTTCCCGCCTTCTGTCAGGACGTGAGCGAGCAGTCGCAGCGCAAGAAGAAGATCGAGGAGGAGATAACATTCATAAACAACCAGCTCAAGAATCTTTCAACCAAGCAGAAAGCCAGCACCAAACAGCTTTCCCTCATACAGGCCAAGGTCACAAGCCGGCGCAAACTCCTCCAGACAATCGACGCCGAGATAGCCCGGGCCGACAGGCAAATGGTCGAGAAACAAAGGGAGATAAACCGCCTGCAGAAAGATCTCGACACTCTGCAAACATATTATAACAATCTGATACTCAACACATATAAGAACCGTGACACAAAAGTCTGGTTCCTCTATGTGCTCGGCTCCGAAGACATCGGACAGGGCTATCGCAGATTCATCTATCTGAAAAATCTCGCCGGAGCGGTGAACCGGCAGGGCGAGAAGATAAAGGAGACCCAGGCCGCCCTGAAGGCGGAGAAGGAAAAACTCTCCCGAATGAAGATGGAGGCGAATAAGAAGCGCAGCGAAAGGACAAAGGAGTACAACAAGCTCAAGGAGGAGGAAACAAAGAGCAAACAAACGCTCAAGAGCCTTTCGAAGACTGAAAAGCAGTACCGCACCGAACTGGCCGCCAAACGCAGGGAGGTGGAGGCCCTCGACCGCGAGATAAGACGCATCCTCAACAAGACTATAGCCACCCAGAGCAAGGACAAGACGCAGATAGACTATGCGCTTGCCGGAGAGTTCGAGGGGAACAAGGGCAAACTCCCGTGGCCTGTGCGAAGCGGCGTGATAACCGAGCACTTCGGAGTGCACAGTCACCCTGTATATAAAAACCTCAAGCTTCCTGAATGCAATGGCGTGACAATCTCCACCGACAGGTCGGCGGAGGTTTACAGCGTCTTCGACGGCGTCGTCAAACAGATAGTGGTGATGCCGGGCTACAGCCAGTGCATCCTCGTCCAGCACGGAACATATTTCACTTTCTACTGCAAGATCGGCAGCGTGTCGGTCAAAAGCGGCCAGAAAGTGACAAGAGGCCAGAAGCTCGGCACGCTCGAGCCGGAGGGAGGCAGCTCCTCCAGCCTGCATTTCCAGATATGGAACGGTACAAACAAACAGAACCCCGAGAAATGGCTCGCAGATTAATCCGTTATGAAATTCACTAAAAAGGACATTGTCAAATACACGCTGCTGCTCGCCTTGACGGCAGCGCTGCTATGGCTTGCCCTGCGCAAGATCAGCTGGAACGATTTCGTAGGCATCTTGAAACAGTGCAACTGGTGGTGGATAGTCCTTTCGATGGCCATCCAGTGGCTTATCACCTGGCTCAGGGGCAACCGCTGGCGCATAATGATGCGTCCTCTGACCAGGGAGATAACCCGCCGCGAGACATACGACGCCTACGCTGTCTGCTATCTGGCGAACATTCCTTTCCCGCGTCTTGGAGAGGTCGTTCGCTGCGGCCTGATGGGCTCGACAGGCAAGGCCACTTTCGAGGCGGCTCTCGGCACTGTGGTGATCGAGCGCACGTGGGACATCCTCTGCACCTTCATCCTCTGCATTCCCCTGCTCTTCTTCGGACGTTTCCGTGATTTTCTGCTCGAGAAGATGTTCAAGCCCGCGGCGGAATCGATGCATATGAGCACCCTGTGGCTCGTGATAGCGGTGATTGCCGCAATTGCGCTGCTGATCGTGCTTCTGGTGCGCCTTCGCGAGCGCATATCTCGCCACAAAGGGGGCGCAAAGGTTATGGCCTTCTTCCACAGCCTGGCAGACGGCATCAAGTCCGGTTTCAAGATGGAGCGCAAATGGGCCTTCTTCGGCTACACCGCCCTCATCTGGACGGGCTATCTGCTGACAAGCCTATTTGTCATCTACGCTTTCCCGGGAACTGAAGGGATGGGGGTCTGGGACGCTCTCTTCATAATGGTGGTCGGCACCCTCGGCTGGATAGTGCCGGTGCAGGGCGGCTTCGGCGCATATCACTTCATAGTGGCAATTACGCTGGTGCCTATGTACGGCTTCGACTTCAACACCGGAATGGCCTTCGCCACCATCAGCCACGAATCGCAGATTGTGCAGATGCTCGTCTGCGGCCTCATATCACTGGCCTCCTGGTACATATGTAAAAATAAAATCAAAAAAACAGAGAAATAATGAAATCCATTCTTGGCATAGGCAACGCCCTTACCGACATTCTGGCCGTCCTTCCGGACGACTCGCTTCTCAAGGAATACAACCTCCCGATAGGCAGTATGCAGCACGTCGATGCGCCTACAGGCAACAAAATCTGGGAAAAACTCAAGACAATCGGGGTTCAGTATGTTGCCGGAGGCTCCGCCGCTAACACCATCTCCGCCACTTCAATCTTCGGAATGCCTTCGGGCTTCATCGGAAAGGTGGGCGACGACGAGCTTGGCTCCCTCTTCCGTCAGGCGCAGCAGCAGAACGGCATAAAGTCGAATCTGCTCTTGGGCAGGGCAGCTTCGGGCCGCGCGATGGTTTTCATCACGGCGCCTAACGCCGACCGCACCTTCGCCACCTATCTGGGCGCCGCCCTCGAACTCGGTCCGGACGATCTGAAGGACGAATTCTTCGAAGGCTACGACTATCTTCATATTGAAGGATATCTCGTTCAGAATCAGAGGCTTGTGCGCCGCGCAGTGGAGATGGGCCGCCGCCACGGAATGCAGATTTCACTCGACATGGCAAGCTACAACGTCGTGGAGAGCAACCTCACCTTCCTGCACGACATCGTCACCAACTACGTCGACATAGTTTTCGCCAACGAGACCGAAGCAAAGGCCTTCACAGGCCACGAAGACCCCCGCAAATCACTTGAGAGCATCGCGCGCGAGTGCAAGATCGCTGTCGTGAAGGTCGGAAAAGACGGCTCTATGGTCCAGAGCGGCGACGAGTTCCACTTCATCGAACCTTGGCCTGCCGCAACAATAGACGCGACCGGAGCGGGCGACACCTACGCCGCAGGCTTCCTCTACGCACAGTCTATGGGAATGCCGCTGAAGGTATGCGGAGAGGTGGGCAGCATAATCGCCGCCAAGGTCGTCGAAGTTATAGGCACAAAGATCGACATCCCGCGCTGGAAGGCCGCCAAAGCGGAAATCCGCAGCAAGATGGGAATCTCAGAGTAAGTCTAATATGAGAAGCTTGAACCGCCGATGAATTCGCGCACGATTGAAATCGGCGGGATGTGCTTGACCGCGGCCGGAGTCAGGGCTATCGCCTCGCGCAGCTGCGCAAGCAGCCTCTGAGCTTCGCCATAAGCGGGAGATTCGGGTTTTATGACCTGAAGGAGCGGCTCCGCGTAGCATTTCAGCATAGGTATTTCGTAGAAAAGAGCCGAATTGAAGAGGGCGTCGGCGTTCTTCTTGAACGGCATTATGTGCTTCGACTCGCCCGCCATCACGCTGGGCCAGCGGAGGATCGTCTCCTCGGGGCTCGTGCCGCGGAACTGATTGTCGCGTACCATACGCCTCAGCTGGCGATAGTCCGAGGCCTTCATCTGGGTGTGCTCGTCTATTGAAAGCGGGGTCAGCACGGAGACATAGACGCAGAACTTGCGCTCCGCCGGGATCTGCGGAGTCAGCGCCGGGTTCAGGCCGTGGATGCCCTCCATTATCAGGACATCGTTCTCCCCCATCTGAAAGAACTGCCCCACGAATCTGCGCTCGCCCGCGGTGAAATCGTATTTCGGTATCTCGACCCTCTTGCCCGCAAGAAGTTCTGTCAGCTGTTTGTTGAGGAAAGGCACGTCGAGAGCTTCCAGACATTCATAATCATAGTCCCCCTTCTCGTCGCGCGGGGTATTGACCCTGTTGATGAAATAATCGTCCAAAGATATGATTATAGGGTTCAGGCCGTTGACTCTCATATGCAGGGCGAGCCTCTTGGCGGAGGTGGTCTTGCCGCTGCTTGAAGGGCCGGCTATGAGCACGAGCTTCACGTTACGCTCCGCTATCTTGTTTGCTATTTCAGCGTAATGATGGTCGTGGAGGGTTTCGGAAAGGTTGATTATATATCGCTCCTTGCCTGCCGCCACGGCTTCGTTGAGAGTTCCTACATTGTTGTCGCGCAAAATGTTGCGCCAAAGTGACATCTCCTTTATCATAGTATTTCCTTTAAATATTTTCCTGTGTATGAGGTTTCGCTGCAGGCCACCTGCTCCGGGGTGCCTTCGGCGATTATACGCCCGCCCCCCTGGCCGCCTTCCGGACCGAGGTCAACAAGATAGTCCACAGATCTGAGCACATCGAGGTTGTGCTCGATTATGACTACCGTATTGCCCTTGTCCACAAGCTTCTGGAGCACTCCCAACAGCACTTTTATGTCTTCGAAGTGGAGACCGGTAGTTGGCTCGTCAAGCAGATAGAGCGTGTTGCCCGTGTCTTTGCGGGCGAGTTCGGCGGAGAGCTTGAGCCTTTGGCTTTCGCCGCCGCTGAGTGTCGTAGCTGGCTGACCCAGAGTCAGATAGCCAAGGCCTACGTCTTCCAGGACCTTGAGCTTCTGGTGGATAGGCGGGATTGCCTCGAAAAACTCCCGGGCCTGCGATATGGTCATATTGAGCACCTCGCTTATGTTCTTGCCCTTGAACCTGACGGCCAGAGTATCGGGCTTGTAGCGCTTGCCGCCGCATTCCCGGCAGGTGACCTGCGCCGTAGGCAGAAAATGCATCTCTATGAGCTGCACGCCGGCGCCCTTGCACTCCTCGCAGCGGCCTCCCTTGACATTGAAAGAGAATCTGCCGGCCTTGAAGCCGCGGACCTTTGCGTCCGGAGTCTCCTCGAAGACCTTGCGGATGTCGCTCATCATATCGGTGTAGGTAGCGGGGTTGCTGCGCGGCGAGCGACCTATCGGCGACTGGTCTATCTCTATAATCTTGTCTATGTTTTCCAGCCCTTCAATCGAACTGTACGGCAGCACGGGAAATTTGGAACGGTAGAAGCGATTGCTGATTATCGGCATCAGGGTTTCGTTTATCAGCGAGCTCTTGCCGCTGCCGCTCACTCCGCTCACTCCGACAAGCAGCCCCAGCGGCAGGGAGAGCGTAACGTCTTTCAGGTTGTTGCCCGAAGCGCCACGCAGTGTTATGAACCTGCCGTTGCCGGGCCTTCTTGAGGCTGGCGTCTCGATGATCCTGCGGCCGAGAAGGTAGTCGATTGTAAGGCTTTGTGACTTGCAACTACTTATGTCTGAAGGTTTTCCGTTATAGAGAAGATGTCCGCCCTTTTCGCCGGCGCCGGGACCGAGGTCCACAAGCCAGTCGGCGCATTCCATCATCTCGCGGTCGTGCTCTACCACCATCACGGAGTTGCCCTCGTCGCGCAGGGTCTTCAGGGATTCTATCAGCTTGCGGTTGTCTCTCTGGTGCAGGCCGATGCTCGGCTCGTCGAGTATGTAGAGGACGTTCACCAGCTTCGAGCCTATCTGGGTGGCGAGCCTGATGCGCTGGCTCTCTCCGCCGCTGAGCGAACGGGTGGCGCGGCCCAGCGAAAGGTAGTTCAGCCCTACGTCTTTCAGGAACTTTATGCGGGATGTGATTTCCTTGAGGATATCGCCCGCTATGCGCATCTGCCTGAGGCTGAGCCTCCCCGGCAGGGCGCAGACCCAGTCGTAGAGGGTATCGATGTCCATATCGGAGACCTCGGCGATGTTCTTGCCGTCTATCTTGAAATTAAGCGCTTCCGCCTTCAGACGCGTGCCGCCGCATACGGGGCAGACCATCTCTTCCACAAAGAGATCTTTTTTCGTCTGCTTGCGGTCGCTCTCGTCGTCGGTCAGGGATATCTGGCCCACGATGCCGGCGAAGGAGCTCATCTGCATATCGGCGCCTTCGCCGACGCGGAAAAGTTCGTCCGAGCCGTAGAGTATTATGTTGAGCGCGGCCTCGGGTATCTCCTCTATAGGGTCGTGAAGCGAGAAGCCGTACTTGCGGGCAATGGCCTCCAGATGCTTGAAAAGCGTGTTGGAGCGCATTGCGCCTATGCTTTCGATGCCGCCGTCGGCTATCGAGCGCCGGCGGTCCGGTATTATCTTGTCGATGTCAACCCTCGCTATGGAGCCGAGGCCGTGGCAATGCGGGCAGGCGCCCTGCGGGGAGTTGAAGGAGAATGTGAACGGGGCCGGGACGTCGTATGAGACGCCCGTGTCGGGACAGACGAAATTGCGGCTCAGGTGCTCCACGGCGCCTTTTTCGACGTCAAGTATGGCAAGCGAGCCCTTGCCCTGGGCAAGAGCCGCTCCGACGGAACTCTTCACTCTTTTGCGGTCTTCCTGCGAAGGCAGAAGCTTGTCTATGACAAGTTCCACGAAGTGTATCTTATAGCGGTCCAGAGGGCCTGCCTCGGAGAGGTATTTCAGCTCTCCGTCGATGCGGGCCTGAGAGTAACCGCGCCGTATCATCTGCTCGAAGAGCTCCTTGTAGCTGCCCTTGCGGCCCTTTACAACCGGAGAAAGCATCATCACCTTGCGGCCGCCGTACTTCTTGAGTATCAGATCCACTATCTCCTCCTCGCTGTAGCGGACCATCTCCCTGCCGCTCTCGGGCGAAAAGGCCTGCGCGGCGCGGGCGTAGAGCAGGCGGAAGAAATCGTAGATTTCGGTTATCGTGCCGACGGTCGAGCGCGGGCTGCGGCCCACCGTCTTCTGCTCTATTGAAATTATTGGGCTGAGACCTTTTATCTCGTCCACGTCGGGCCTTTCGAGTATGCCGATGAACTGGCGGGCGTAGGCCGACATTGTGTCCATATAGCGGCGCTGCCCCTCGGCGCATACCGTATCGAAGGCAAGCGAGCTCTTGCCGCTGCCGGAAAGGCCGGTCACCACCACAAGACTGTCGCGCGGAATCGTGACGTCTATGTTCTTGAGGTTGTGTACCCTTGCCCCGTTTATTTCTATGGTCTCGCCTTCTGCCATCAGATGTTGCCTATGTATGGATTGGTGACCCTTTCATAGCCTATGTCGGTCGGCATTCCGTGGCCTGGATAGACCTTCACGTCGCTGTCGAGGGTCATCAGCTTGCGGGAAATGTCTGTCAGAAGTTGCTCGAGGTCGCCGCCTAGATGGTCCGTGCGGCCGATGCTGCCGGCAAAGAGGGTGTCGCCGGTAAAAATCTGAGCGCCAGGGCGGTCGTAGAAGCAGAGGCCGCCGGGGGTGTGGCCGGGGGTGCCGATAACTTCGAAGAGGGAGCTGCCGAAGGTCACCTTGTCACCGTCCTTTATGTTGATGGCCTCTCCCGTAAAAGGCTTGAGCGTCAGGCCGAAATACTGCGCGTTCTTCACGCCGTATTCCAGCTGGGGGATATCTTCGGTGTTGAAATAAACCGGTATGTTCCAGTATTTTGAGGCGTCTTCCAGGCCGAACACGTGGTCGAAGTGACCGTGCGTCAGGAGTATCTTGACGGGCCTGAGGGTCTTTTCGCTTATGAATTTCTTTATGCGGTCAAACTCGCTCTGGGAGTTGAAGCCCGGATCTATAATCACGCATTCAAGAGTTTCGTCCCACACTATGTAGCAGCATTCGCGCAGCTCGTTGCAATAAAAAACCTTTAGTTCCATTTCCTTGTTCAAATAATTACAAAAATACAAAAAGAGTTCTTATTTTTGTTATCCAAAATCAAAAGGAATCATTGCTATGCATATTGCCATCGCCGGAAACATCGGAAGCGGAAAGACGACCCTCACGAGGATGCTCGCCGAACATTACAAGTGGACCCCCAAGTTCGAGTCTGTGGATTTCAACCCGTATCTTGCAGATTTCTACAACGATATGGAGCGCTGGTCGTTCAATATCCAGATATATTTCCTCAACAAGAGATTCCTCGACGTGGTCGAAATAGCAAAGCACGAAGACATCGTGATTCAGGACCGCAGCATCTACGAAGACGCCTGCATCTTCGCCCCGAACCTCCACGATATGGGCCTTATGTCAACGCGTGACTACGACAACTACGCCTCGCTCTTCTCCCTGATGGTATCTCTCGTGAAAGCTCCGGACCTGCTGATATACCTTCGCAGCTCCATTCCTCACCTTGTGGGCAATATCCAGAAAAGAGGCCGCGAATACGAGAACAGCATCCGCCTGGACTACCTCAAAGGCCTCAACACCCTCTACGAGAAGTGGATCGAAAACTATAAAGACGGAAAACTCCTTATAATCGACGTGGACAAGCTCAACTTCGAAGAGCGTCCCGAAGACTTCAGCCTCATCTGCGACAAAATCGAAGCCCAGCTCAACGGAATATTCTAGTCGTAATTCCTAGGAATTATTGGAAAAGTTTGCGGCAGAGGTCGGCGATTGAGGATATCGCGGTGACTTTGATGCCACGGGTCGCGAATGAGCTCTCCTTGTTGAATGAAGAGATGTAAATCTCCTCGAAGCCAAGCTTTTCTGCCTCGGCTATGCGGCGCTCTATCTGGCTGACGGGGCGGATTTCGCCGCTGAGGCCTATCTCGGCCGCAAAACAGACCTTAGGCGATATGTAGAGGTCGAAATTTGACGAGAGAATGCTGGCGACTATTGCAAGGTCACAGGCCGGATCGCTCACGCGTAGGCCTCCGGCAACATTGAGGAAGACATCTTTGGCGGCGAGTTTGAAGCCCGCCCTCTTTTCCAGCACGGCCAGAAGCATATTGAGCCTGCGGCCGTCGAAGCCTGTGGCCGAACGCTGCGGAGTGCCGTAGGCGGCCGTACTCACAAGTGCCTGCATCTCGACGAGGAACGGCCGCGTACCGTCCATCATAGCGCTGATGGCCACGCCGCTCAGGTCGTCCTGATGCATCGGAATCAGAATCTCGGAAGGATTGCTCACCTCGCGAAGGCCCGCGCCCGTCATCTCGAAGACCGCCAGTTCGTCGGTCGAGCCGAAGCGGTTCTTTATGCTGCGCAGGATCCTGTAGGAACCCTTTGTGTCCCCTTCGAACTGCAGCACGACATCCACGATATGCTCCAGCACCTTCGGGCCGGCGATATTGCCGTCTTTCGTTATATGGCCTATCAGTATTACGGGAATGCCCGTCTCCTTGGCAAGGCGCAGCAGCGAGGCAGCGCACTCGCGGACCTGCGAAACGCTTCCAGCGGAGGAGTCAAGCGCCTCGCTGTAAATCGTTTGTATTGAATCGACTATGAGCAGGCCTGGCTTTGTCTCGCGCGCCTGCAGCAGGATATTTTCAAGCAGTGTTTCGCTCAGGATAAGGCATTCGTCGCCGCTGCCGCCGAGCCTTTCGGCGCGGAGCTTGATCTGCCTTGGGCTCTCCTCGCCGGAGACATACAGCGTCTTGAGATTGCTGCAGCGCAGCGGAATCTGAAGCGAAAGGGTTGACTTGCCGATGCCGGGCTCGCCGCCGATAAGCACCATCGACCCCTCCACCATACCGCCGCCGAGAACTCTGTCGAGTTCGCTTATGCAGATTGAGAAGCGGTTGTCTTCCGAAAAGCTTATCTCGCTGAGCTTCTGCGGCTTTGCCTGGTCGGTATCGATAAAGGCGCGGCTACGCGAGGCCACTGCTCCGCCCCCGGCGGACTCCTTCGCCTTGGGCTCCTCCACCATCGTGTTCCACTCTCCGCAGGCCGGACACCGGCCCATCCATTTCGCACTCTCGTTGCCGCACGAAGTGCAGTACCATACTGTTTTTACCTTTGCCATATCCGCAAAGATACTGAACATACCCAAAATATACAACCCCTCTTCTCGCTCGCCGGGCCGCCGGACGAACCATCGCGGGGGTTTTGCGAAAAATCACTACCTTTGTAGGATATGTATAAGTTCGAAAAAGGTTGCAGGGCGGCGGGAACGGTCATTCCGGTGTTTTCGCTGCGGTCGGGCGGCAGCGAAGGCATCGGCGATCTGGCCGACCTTAGGCTGATGGCCCGCTGGGCGGCCCTCACGGGGCAGCACATCATTCAGATACTGCCCGTCAACGACACGACTCTCACCCGCGGCTGGGCCGATTCATATCCATACAACGCCATATCGATAATGGCGCTCAATCCTGTTTATCTAAGGCTTTCTGAAATAGGACAGATAAGGGACGCAGCCAAGCGCGAGGCTTTCGAAGCGGAACGCCGTCGCCTTAATGCGTTGGAATCCGTTGATTATCCGAAGGTTATGACTCTCAAAAGCGCTTGGGCGAGGGAGCTCTTCGCTCAGGAGCAGGCCAGCGGCTGCGTCACGGCTCACAGCGGGGCTTTTCTGGAATTCGAGCGGCAAAACGCCTCCTGGCTTGACGCGTACGCCGATTTCTGCGTCCGCCGCGACGCGGACGCGATGCCGGCCGGATACTATAAGTTCCTGCAGTTCCATCTCGACAGGCAGATGCGCGACGCTCACCGCTGCGCCAACTCTCTGGGCGTTGCCCTCAAGGGCGACATCCCGATAGGCATTGCGCCAGGCGGCGTGGATGCCCTCACAGAGCCGCAATACTTCAACCTCGATATGCAGGCCGGAGCGCCGCCTGACCAGTTCACCCGCGACGGGCAGAACTGGGGCTTCCCGACATACAACTGGCAGCGGATGGCCTCCGACGGCTATGCCTGGTGGCGAAGGCGCCTTGGCAAGATGGCCGACTACTACGACGCATACCGCATAGACCATATACTCGGATTTTTCCGCATCTGGGAAATCCCCCACCCCGAAAAATCGGGCACGATGGGCCACTTCAGCCCGGCGCTGCCATATGCAAAAGAGGAGGTTATCGAAGCGGTCGGAGAGCCGCTTCTCGATGCGCTTTTCCTTGAAGACCCGCGCCGCAAGGGCTTTTACCATCCGCGCATAAACGCCTTCGAAACCCCTGAGGGCAAGGCACTTAATGGCGAACGCCGGCAAGCTTTCATCAATCTTTACGACGACTTTTTCTACCGCCGCCACGACGGCCTGTGGAGGGAAGAGGCGCTGCGCAAACTGCCGGTCCTGAAAGGCTGCACTGATATGCTCTGCTGCGCGGAGGATCTGGGGATGGTGCCCTCTTGCGTGGGGCCGGTTCTCGGGCAATTGGAGATTTTATCTCTCAGAGTGCAACGCTGGTCTGAAGATTATCCTTATCTTTGCGTGGCGACAACCGGTACGCACGACACGCTGCCGCTTCGCGGATGGTGGGCCTCCGAGCACAACGGGGAGGACCCTTCAGCGGAAATCTGCGAAAAATTCGTGTCCGAGTGCCTCTTGACGCCTGCTATGCTGGCAATTATCCCGCTGCAGGACTGGCTCTCGACGGAGCCCTCGCTCAGAAGCGCCGATCCTGCGGGAGAACGGATAAACGACCCGGCGGACCCGCAGAACAAGTGGCGTTATCGTATGCCGATGATGCTGGAGGCCTTGCTTGAAGATGAAAATTTTAATAATAAAATAAAAACACTCCTGAAAAATGGCAACAGAAGCAACTGAAACCAAGAAGAAGAAGGGCATCGCCCTCCACTGGAAAATCCTGATCGGCATCGGCCTTGGCATCATAGCCGGCATCCTGCTCAACAAAATCGCGCCTTACGAAGTATGGTCCAAATATATCAAATGGGCCGGTGAGATATTCCTCAGAGGCCTTCGAATGATTGTTATTCCTCTGGTATTCACATCAATAGCTCTTGGTGTGGCCGGAATGGGCAATTCAGCGGCGCTGGGCCGCATCGCCGGCAAGACTATCGCGTATTACATAATAACGACTGCCATCGCCGCAACCATCGGTCTTCTGCTCGTGAACCTCATCAAGCCGGGCGTGGGCGCTTCGCTCAACCTTTCTGAAAGCGTGTCGGCGGTAGGCGCGGCAAGCGGCGAAGTGTCGTTCATCGACCAGATTATCGCCATCGTCCCTTCCAACATTTTCGAGGCTATGGCAAAGGGCGACCTGCTTCCTGTCATTTTCTTCGCGATAATCTTCGGCTTCTTTATGAATAAGGTGGACGAGAAATATTCAGGTACGCTGAACACTCTCTTCACCTCTATCTATGAGGTAATTATGAAGATCACCTTCTTCATCATAACCCTCGCTCCTTACGGCGTCTTCGCTATCGTGACCAACGTCGTGGGCAAGCAGGCGGGCGATACTCAGGCCCTGCTCAGTATGGCGGGCAGCCTCGGAGTTTTCGTTCTTGTCGTCTGGGCCGGTCTCATCATACAGGGCGGCATCGTCCTCCCTACCCTTGTGCGGGTTCTTGGCAAGGTGAATCCTTGGAGGCATATCTCGAAGATGTCAACCGCTCTGCTGACGGCGTTCTCGACCTGCTCTTCAGGCGCTGCTCTGCCTATCAACATACGTGACTCTCAGGAGAAATGCGGCATTTCCGGCAAGATTGCAAGCTTCGTGCTTCCTCTGGGCAGCACCATCAATATGAACGGAACGGCTCTCTATGAGTGTGTTACAGCAATCTTCATTGCGCAGGCATACGGCATCGACCTGAGTGTTGCGCAGCAGATTATGATTGTCTTCACGGCGCTTCTGGCCGCTATCGGCACAGCCGGCATCCCTATGGCCGGAATGGTTATGCTGACAATCGTGCTCTCTGCAGTGGGTCTGCCTCTCGAGGGCATCGGCCTCGTGCTCGCAGTCGAGCAGCTCTGCGATATGCCTCGCACCTGCATCAACACCTACGGCGACTCCTGCGGTGCAGTAATCATCGCCCGCAGCGAAGGCGAAGAGCTGACGATATAGCGATTACGCCTGCCCGCGCCTCACCGCGCCTGCCCGCGCCCGCCGAGTTACGACAAAAAACCAATGTCTGCGGCCACAAACGCGTCGTAACTCGGGGCGAAAAGTGCAGAATATGGTCATTCTGCCGAGAGTTACGACGCGAATCAGCCATATACCGCATTTTTTCGTCGTAACTCAGGTAGGCGGCAATGTTAAAGAGAGGCGAGCTCCTTGACGGCATTCTCGGTGACCGGTAACTAGAAACCGCCGTTTAAATAGGCGAGGGTCTGAATGTAACTGGGTTCGTAATATGCGCTTGAATTGTAGTTGTCTATGGCATCGCAAATCGGCGACGCATAAACATCCATAATGGTTTGGACAAGGTCTGTACCTTGTTTGGACACTGATTCTATAAGTCGCGCATAAACCTTGCCCATCTGTGTTGTAGAGGGCACCTTATCAGTGTATTCGGGATTGATTTTGGTTACATCCACTTGACCGTTCTGCAACTTGTACTCCTCTTTCCAGTCGCTTACTACCTGATCGGGATTCAGACAATGATTTGTCTCTGCGATGGAAAGTTGCCGTGCAAGTCCCTCGCTGCCGATACATTCCACCACGTACCTGTTGCGCTGCTTTATGCTGCGCGCCACGCGCTCAATCATATAGCACACGAAGTAGAGGTCGTTGAATGTGATCTCCTCGTCGGGGAAGTAGATGTTGCTCATAGCTACACTTGTATTTCGTAATGGTCAATGTATGTGAGTGACCTCAATGCCTTGTCGTTGCAGAAAACAATCTGGTGTGTCGGATGCTTGAATTTGGCCTGTGCCCAAAACACTTCCCGGGTGATGCGGCCTGAGATGAAGTCCTCCACATAATCCCAAACTTCGTCATCGGCCATAGGACCCTCCACAATATCGTAGTTTTGTGTCTCGCCGTGCCGACAGGATGCTACGAAATCAAGCCATTCGTCACTCATATCCGGGAAACGCTTGATATTGAGTTCTTCGCCCGGCTGGTACTCGTAAACGCAAACAATATGAGGATTGCGTTTTGCTATTGCCCATCTTTTAGCCTGGCGCTCAAGGTAGGTGCAATAAAAACCATACCCGAAATCCTTCGTGTAGCCTACCACCCGGATTTCCGGATCAGCAACGATTGTGTCTGTCCCGTGATATAGTTTCATTATTGCAAAGATACATAAAAAAATAAAACCTCAATATTCCCGGAGCCGAGGGCAGACCCTGCGCGCCTGTCGAGTTACGACAAAAAACTACTGTCTGTAACCGATTCGCGTCGTAACTCGGGGCGGAGAGTGCAGAATATGGTCATCTGGCTGAGAGTTACTACCGAAATCGGCTCTGCAGCGACGTATTGCATCGTAACTCGCAACGAAAAGTGCAGAATATGGTCATTCTGGCAAGAGTTACGACGCGAATCAGCCATATACCGCATTTTTTCGTCGTAACTAAGGTAGGCGGCGATGTTAAAGAGCGGCGGTATGCCCGCCGGGGCGGGCTTTTCCCCTCATCGCCGCCCGCCCCGGCGGGCATACCGCCACTCTCTAACGCAAAGTGCTACCCCGCATTTCAAGGGGTAGCACTTTAAGTAAGGCGTTGAGGATGAGCGGCTTGGGCGCCACTATTTGTTGCCCCAGAGGCTCCTTGGGTAGATGCCCTTCTCGATGAGCTCGCCGAGTTTGGAGACTACGAACGGACGGTCTTCCTTGTAGGTTACGCCGAACCACTTCGCGTCGCAGTTGAGGACATTGAAGACGCCTTTGCCGGACTTGATGAGCCTGTCGGCAACGTATGGGATGAAGAATTCCGCCTTGAGGTTGGTCTTTGTCGCAGGAGAGTCGAGGAACTCGGTGAAAATATCTTCCGAATATTCGAAATAATCAGGGGTAAAGCCGAAGAAGTTCATTGAAACTACAGTGTCTTCGCTGATTTCGACATCCTTGCCGTCTTCCACGAAATAGACCTTGCCGTCAGCCTTGCGACCGATCGAGGTGCGCTCGTGGATTTCTGAAAGATGGGCGGCGGAGTCGGCCACGCAGCAACCGCGTGAGACGTTGCCGAAATCCGAGAGAGTGTTGCGCAGATAGTAGCCTACCAGAGCGTACTGACCCTTCTGACCTTCCACTTTGCGCAGGAAATCAGCTACCGCCACGAAACCTTCGCGACCGTAAAAGTCGTCGGAATTGATAACTGCAAAAGGCTCCTTGATGACATCCTTTGCCATCATCACGGCGTGGTTCGTACCCCAAGGTTTTTCGCGGCCTTCGGGAACCGTGTAGCCCTCAGGAAGATATTCAAGTTCCTGATATACAAATTCTACTTCCACCTGGCCGCCGAAGCGCTCCGGAGTGAAAATTTTCTTGAATTCCTCCGCGAAAGAGTGGCGGATGACGAAGACAATCTTGCCGAATCCGGCCTGGATTGCATCATAGATGGAATAATCGATAATGGCTTCGCCGCAAGGGCCGAGGCCGTCCATCTGCTTTAGAGAACCATATCGTGAGCCCATTCCGGCTGCAAGTACGAGAAGAGTAGGTTTCATATGCTTTTTACCTTAATTAAATACCGCGCAAAATTAGTCATTTTTAATCTATTTGTGTAAATTTGTAGAATTATTTGTGAATTCAACAGCAATATGAAACGCTTTATATCAGCACTTTTGGTCGTCCTGACCGCTGCCGGAGCCTTTGCGCAGACGGCAAAGAACATCCCCGAGAGGCATCAGGTCCTCTCCGACGAACAGATTGTAGAGAACATAGACAAGTATGCCGCCCAGGTTCGCGGGGACTGGAAGATTCCGGGAATGGCCGTGACCTTGAAGAAAGACGGCAAAGTGCTGCTTATGAAAGGCTACGGCGTAAAGGACAGCACCCGTCTGGAAGATAAGATAGACGAAAATACCCTTTTCCAGATAGGTTCCGTCTCCAAATCGTTCACTGCCGGCGTCATTGCGTCGCTGGTGGACGAAGGTCTGGTGAGCTGGGACGACACCGTCAAGAACATCCTTCCGGACTTCGAGATGTACGACCCTTGGGTGAGCGAACATATGCAGCTGAAAGACCTGACATCACACCGTACCGGTCTGCAGGAGCAGGTCGGCACATACATCCCGAATATGGGCTATGACCGCGACGATGTCTGCAAGATGCTCAAATATCTGAAGCCTGTCTATACCTTCCGCGGCGACTATCAATACAATAATATCACATTCCTCCCTGCCGCTCAGATAATTGAGAAAGTGACCGGCAAGAGCTGGGAAGACAATGTGAGAGAGCGCATTTTCGAACCTCTGGGGATGACACAGTCCACCCTTAACGGCGAAGGCTTCCGCCCGGCCCTTGAAAACGGCACGGCAGCCCTCCCATACGAGTTTGTCCGCAAGGGCGGCCAGATGCAGGTCAACCCTCTTCACGGCGACGAGCAGGCCCTCTGGTGGCTGACCGTCATCGGCCCGGCAGGCGGCGTGTGCTGCACCCCGCAGGACCTTCTCAAATGGGCCGAGTTCCACCTCAACAACGGCAAGGTCGGCGACAATCAGGTAATCAGCGAAAAGCAGATGAACTACCTCCACCGCGGCATAACCATCACCTCGCAAAACAGCGAGCGCACGAACCTCTACGGCCACTGCTGGTATGTGGAGCAGACCCGCAAGGCCCGCATCTATTTCCACACCGGCACCACCTGGGGAATGACGACCCTGTGCTTCTTCGTGCCTGAGCTCAACCTCTGCGGCACGGTGCAGGTCAACTCCGAGGCCCCGAGCGAGCCGCGTCACGCGATTATGCGCCGCGCAATCGACCTCTTCCTTGGCTATGAAGATTATGACTATAATGCTGAATATCTGAAAGATTGGTATGAGTCGGCGGCAAAGCGCGCGGAGCGTGACGCCAAGGCGGCGGCGGAGCGCGTCGAGAAGCCGGCGCCTGAACTTGGGCGCATAGCGGGCAACTACACGAAAGAAGACCCGTTCGGCGACGCGAAGGTGACTCTCGAGAAGGGCAAGCCATTCATTGTCATAGGCCCGAAGGGCTGGAAGCGGGAGCTCAAACACGTCAACGGTAACACCTATAACTTCCGTATGGACGGCTGGGGCTTCGACATCACATTCCTCTTCGAGGAAGGAACGGCAGGCAGCTCCGTGAAGCCTGCCTACGGCTTTGAAATCGCGTGGGGCGAGGGCGAAGAGAAGGATCTTGGAATCTGGAACAGAAAATAAAACAACCGAAATATGAAAAAACTGATCATTACCCTGGCTGTCATTTGCACAGCTCTGACAATCAATGCAAAAACTCCGATAATCGGCATCTCAGGCTACACCGACGGCGGCACCTGCGAAGCCAATATGACCTACATCAACTCCGTACGTCTGGCAGGCGGCGCCCCGATGGTGATTCCTGTAACATCCGATGAGGCTCAGATCGAGGCGGTTCTGGGCGCCATAGACGGCCTCGTAATGACCGGCGGCGAAGATTTCGACCCGCTCAAGTGGTATGGCGAAGAGCCTCTGCGCGCCCTTGGCGAGGTGGTTCCGAGCCGTGACGACTTCGACGTAAAGCTCGTGAGGGCAGCCGTAGCCAAAGGCATTCCGGTGCTCGGTATCTGCCGCGGCGAACAACTTCTGGCAATAGCCTTCGGAGGCGCTCTGTGGCAGGACATCCCTTCACAGGTAAAGGACAGTTATGTCAAACACCGCCAGGGTCCTACCGGTTCCGTAAACGGCACACACTCAATCACAATCGAGAAAGGTTCATTCCTTGAGAAAGCGGCAGGCGGAACAACCGCAATCGTCAACTCCTTCCATCATCAGGCAATCAAAAGCGTGCCTGCAGGCTTCAAGGTGGTCGCACGCTCGGCCGACGGCATAGTCGAAGCTGTCGAGCGCACCGGCAAACTGGAAGGCTACGCCGATGGCGGCGCAATGATAATCGGCACCCAGTTCCATCCTGAAGCAATGATCAACGGCGGCGACCTTCGTCTGCTGGGAATCTTCAAGAAACTTGTAGAGGAAGCCGGGAAATAAATAGCCTCAACGCTTTGCTTAAAGTGCTACCCCCTGAAATGCGGGGTAGCACTTTGCGTTAGTGACTGTATATCAGGCATTTGTCTGCCACGCTTTAACGTGGTTAGAGCAGAATCGCTAGCCCGTCCCGGCAGGCATCCCGCCACTCTTAACATCGCCGCCTACCTTGAGTTACGACGAAAAAATGCGGTATATGGCTGATTCGCGTCGTAACTCTCAGCCAGATGACCATATTCTGCACTCTCCGCCCCGAGTTACGACGCGAAACGCCGCTGCAGAGCCAATTTCGGTAGTAACTCGCGGCCAGATGACCATATTCTGCACTTTTCGCTTCGAGTTACGACGCGTTCGTGGCCGCAGACATTGGTTTTTTGTCGTAACTCGGCGGGAGCGGTGAGCCGTAATCGCTATATCGTCAGCTTCTTTTTTCAGCTTTCTTGCGTCCAGGAATATCTAAAAAAGAAAAAGCCACTGACAAGCAGTGGCTAAGGGGTGGGGCTCGAAAATATCGAAGTACTAAGGGTTGTCATCCCTTCTGCGAATTCCCCAATGACAATGCAAAGGTAAACTTTTTTGCCATAACAGTTACAAATTTAGGGGACTGTATATGTGTTGTCCACGATAATTCCGTAACTTCCTGATAAATATACAAAAAATCTGGGCTTTCCCGAAAGAATCCGTGCCGAATTTAATTTGACAGTGCAACAGCACTATCGGATGTAAAGTTAAACATT